>OCRI01000118.1_pt1 | contig 23543 bp, 22 predicted proteins | sample 1534641 | NCBI WGS metagenome assembly OCRI01 (sample SAMEA3275473, study PRJEB22092) | marine metagenome | reverse complement strand
CTTGAGTTTCTTTGCGAGCTTCTTCCCATGCTTCTTCACTTGAGAGTCGAATCGTTGTTCCTGCCAAGGCTTTCTCAAGTCCTTGTGCAATAATCTTGACACCTGCTGCAGCATCAATTGTATCGACTGATTCCCATCGGTCACCAGCATCTCGCATCTCCGACATTCCGCGAGCACGCTTCAATCCCTTGATGCGGACATCGAACGGGCCATCGGCACTAACGACAGTAATGGTATCGGTTACGTTGAGAGAACCACGGTGAAGAATGACATCGATTGTCTTCCCCATTCCAATTTCGTCCTTCATTTCGAGGATGGTTCCCTCAGCAGGCCCGAGTGTATCGGTAAGACGATCTTCAAGGAAACGTTCAGCCAGACCAACGGTAACGGTGAGAAGATCTTGCAATCCCTCACCTTCCTTAGCAGACATTGGAACAAGCGGGAAGGATTGTTTGAAATCTTTGATTTGGTCGTATCGTTCAAGGTTAATTCCATGCTCTGAAACTTGACCAACAAGTTTCCAGAAGCGTTGCTGGAACAAATCGACTACATCTTGTCGCTGTTCTCCCAACGATGCCAGGAATGAACGGTCTTTCTGACATCTCCATCCGTGAATTCTGTCAATCTTATTTCCAGCAATGACGAATGGAGTTTTTGTTTGTTTGAGAATATTGATCGATTCAATCGTTTGAGGTTGCAACCCTTCCATGATATCAACCACAAGAATAGCAATATCTGCAAGAGCACCACCACGATTACGAAGTGAAGCAAAAGAATGGTGACCAGGCGTATCGATGAAAAGTAATCCAGGTGATTTGAATGGACGCCCTTGCATTAATTCAGCACATGTTTCATTGAGAATCTTTGCAGGAACTTCGGTTGCACCGATGTGTTGCGTAATTCCACCGGCTTCACGGTCCATCACACTTGCTTGTCGCTCACTTCCAAGCGAGCGAACCAAGTCCAGAACACTTGTTTTCCCATGATCAACGTGACCGAGAACAGAAACAATCGGTTGTCGATTTTCGCCGCGAGCCACCGGCTCTTCAGCGATATCTTCTGTCTCCTCCATAGCACGACCTCCTCGTGGAGGATGGATGAACCTTACTCGTAAACCCAGGTGCCCATGGTGTTATTCCAATCCATGAGTCCTTCAGGGAACCAAAGTCCAAGTTCGAATGCCGCGGTTTCAGGAGCATCTGATCCGTGAATCATATTGTATCCCATGTCCATTCCGAAGTCTCCACGGATTGTACCAGGCTCAGCTTCTCGACCATTGGTTGAACCAATGAGTTTACGAGCAACTGAAATTGCATCACGACCTTCCCATGCCATACAGACAACAGGTCCCGATGTTACGAATTTGATTAATCCAGGGAAAAATGGACGTTCCTTGTGGACATCATAGTGGGTACGAGCAATTTCTTCGCTTGGTACCATTGACTTGAGGCCTACTAATTTGAGACCTTTTCGTTCAAAACGGCCAATAATTTCGCCGACTAATCCTCGTTGTACGCCATCAGGTTTTACCATAATGTAGGTTGTTTCCATGTTCTTCACCAGCCTGAGCCACCAAGGGCCCCTTTATCAGTTCACCGAATGAGATCAGCGAATTCCGCCACGAACGAAATGGCGTGTCCACTTCACCTTACGTGAATTTCTGGACAACTTGACCATGTTCTTGCGGGCCTTGCTGTTCTTGAACCAGAGGATGCTTCCGTCCTTGCGGACAAACATAGTTCCTGTACCTGGTTCAATTTCTTCTCCGGAGAATGTGCAAACTCTTCGTTCTGGCATGATAATCACCGTGCGTTTAGCTTACGGGCTTCTCTTCCCGTATCTCGGAGCATTAGGATGTCTCCCATTCGAACAGGTCCAATCACGTTTCGTGTGATAATTCGACCAACGTCTCGTGGGTTAGGTGCGTCGTTAACACGGACTTTGACCTGAGTTGCTTCGCCTGTCATGCCAGTTCGGCCGACAATCTCAACAACTTCAGCAGGCCATCCGCTTACTGTTTCGTCACTCATTTAATTCACCTCAGGTTTCAGTTCTTGAGTCCGTTGATGGTCTCAATTACAGCGCTGAATGCTTCTGTGTTACTCTTTGGAATTTCCATAAGAGCGATGGAAGCAGTCTTGACACCGTTTGGAAGTCCTGTTTCTTTTGCAAGGAATTCTTGTGAAGGAACGTATCCGTATGGGATTCCTTTTTCTTCACAGATCAAAGGGATGTGAGCCAGAAGTTCTGGTGGGTTAACGTCTTCTGCAAGGATGACGAACTGTGCAGTACCGCGTTCTGCGGACTTGGTTACTTCGTTGCTTCCTTTCTTAATTCGGCCACCGGAATTTGCTCTGATGAGCTCATAAATCTTATCGGCGACGTCGCTTGGGGTTTCAAATCGTACATGTACACTCATTGGTATTACCTCGTGTGGTAATCCTTCCGCTGTGACCCGTCCATATAAACGCATTGGACGGGAAATTGAACACAGTAAAGCGGTCAGTTGTTGAGAAGTTCCCGAACTCCACGTGCTAATGCTTCGCCCGCATCGATGACTGAGCGTGGATTTGCTAAACTACCTGTTGCGTGAACGCCATCAACAAATTGTGTGAGTCGTCGAATTGCTCCACCCGTGAAGAGGCCGTGGGAACAAGCGGCGTGAACTTCTGTAGCACCCTGACTTCTCAATGCATCAGCAGCGCGACAGATGGTTCCGCCAGTTGCAATCATATCATCGACGATGGCCACAACTTTTCCTTGAACATCCAGATCTTTCGCTTTGTGGATAATTGTATGTGCATCAATACGAGTTTTCTCCAGATAGGAGAATTCACAATCGATCAATTGTGCAACTTGACTTGCACGATCGATTGCACCTTTGTCTGGAGAGAGAATGAAATCTGGCTTGACTTCAGATTGAAGATGGTTAGCTAATTCTGGCATTGCCGAGGTAAATGCGACTGGGATATCGAGATTTTCAAGGACTTGAGGGGCGTGTAAATCGAGTACCGTCAAGCCATCACACTGTGTTGCGAGCATATCGGCGATTGCCCGAGCCGAGATGACTTCTCCAGGCTTGAAACGCTTGTCTTGTCGAGAATATCCGAAATATGGTACCGCGAGGTATACCCCGGGGCCGATATTCTCCATTCTTTGAGGTTCTATTCCTCGAAGGTTTTCCAAGGAACCTTTTCGAACATCTGAAATTGCTTTGAGCATGAGAAGGGTTTCAACAATCCCAGCATCTGGAAATGTGTTGGATACAACAACGACAGGTTCCTTGCGAATGGCTTCGATTTGTTCTTCAGGAATTCGAATGTATCCTTCAGTATCAGGAAAACGTCGGGCTTCAAGTTGTACATGATCCCAATTCAGTGCAAGTGCAAGTTGTTCTGCTACCTGTTGTGCATTACTTCCTGAGACAACGACCATGGCTTTCCCTCAATACGTGCTGAACGCCGCCCGTTCATGTGCTTTGCGAGTCTTTCGACAGCCAAAAGATGAGGGTTGGTGCGCGAGGCAGGACTTGAACCTGCGACCTCCCGGTTATCAGCCGGGTGCTCTAACCGACTAAGCCACCCGCGCAAGGGCAACTCTGCGACCTACAACCCTGTCATAAGAATGACGGTCGTTTGCAAATCACTCTTCGTTGAAATCTGGATCGTTAATTGCGATGTATGAAGGCAACTGCAAGACGCGATCGAAGGTTCGTGAAAGAACAATCTCGTCGAGGCGCTCACGAGTTCTTGCAAACGCCGTGATTGGAATTTTGATTTCTGCGCCGATTCCATATTGCTTTTGAGCATGAAGTCGAGTTCGAACGGTGAATCCCTTGTATGTACGCTTTACTTTGACCATATCGATAATAACGCCAACTTCTCGTCCTTGGTTGTCGAGGACAGCTCGGTCAAGCATTTCGTCAGGTGCGTAGAGTTTCTCATCAACACGGATCGTGTTTCTCCATCTTCGTTGTAGTTCGCGCATCGACTTTGACAACTTTACAGTGCCATCGTTCTGAATGCTGTGAACTAGTTCCTTAGGTAAAGGTGCTAGTTCTGCAGGCTTACGCATGTATTCGTCAGCGACTTCTGTCTCAACTTGGATCCGCATCGATTGGACGCGAGCCTCGTTAGGATGGTGTCGTTCACCAACAATTGTTCCTACTTTTTTGTCGTTCACATAGACATCCCGGTGTACTAATTCCTGGATGTTGTATTCTTTATCTGCCATATTTTCCCATCTCCTCGGGACTTGCCCGGTTATCCTAGGTTCAACCGACCCGCCTATTATACTCTTCGACTACAATAATCGAATTTCCAATTGGAATTTTGATTTATAGAACGTTTAACTCAATTGGGAGAGCGATTTATTTTTCATTTTGGAATGTCGTATAATTCTCAAAATATACTGTAATTTCATTTCCAATACTTTCCAATTTCAATTGGATTCAGTTTAAGAATATGTGAGTTCCAGATCGGAGGTGATTTGAGGTCAAATACCGTAAATTAGGCTAAATTCCAATTGAATTTTCATACTTTATACTACTGGAGGGGAATGCAGACCTGTAATATGGAGGTGTTGAAACTGGCTACAGGGCTATGTTCAAAGGAGGTCTTTGACACCCTCTTACCATGGCGGATAATCCTCTCACCATACTTCAGCACCTTCGAGACATAAGCGGGGCTCAGGAAACCGTGGGACTTGGCGATGAAATTATCGCTCGATTCTGTGCTACTGACACCCAACTCGTCCAGGCGATCAACGAAGCAGGGGAAGCTCATCACGCATTGGTTAAAGAATTCGGAATGGATGTTATGGCCCTTCCAGAATCAGAACTCATCCCTCATCTGCAACAAGACTACGTGAACTTCTATGCACCTGCTACAGTAAACCCATACATTCCAATCGCAGGACGTGGACCTTGGTTGGTTACCTCCAGTGGAGCTGTACTTCACGATAATGGTGGATATGGTATGCTTGGAAGCGGACACGGCCCTGATTCGATCATCAAAGCAATGTCCCAGAATTGGGTTATGGCCAATGTCATGACTCCTTCTTTCTCTCAAAAGCGCCTTGGTGAACGTCTACGCAAGGAACTTGGCCATACTCGTGGGCACTGTCCTTTTGACCGTTTTATCTGTATGAACAGCGGTTCTGAATCCGTAACAGTCAGCCTTCGTATTGCTGATGTTAACGCCAAGAGCATGACTGACCCTGGTGGCAGACATGAAGGAAAGCCAATCAAACTCCTTGCAGTTGAGCGTGCTTTCCACGGAAGAACAGGCCGACCTGCTCAAATCTCTCACTCTTGTATGACCAGTTACAAGAAGAATCTTGCAAGTTTCAGAGACATGGACAATTTACTCTTGGTGCCTGCAAACGACATTCCTGCATTGCAAGCAATGTTCAAGCGTGCAGATGATGAAGGCTTCTTTATTGAAATGATGGCGCTTGAGCCTGTACAAGGTGAAGGAAGTCCAGGAAGATGTGTTGACAGAGCGTTCTATGATGAAGCTCGAAGGCTTACAAATGAACACGGCTCCATGCTCATGGTCGATTCAGTTCAAGCAGGATTGAGAGGACAAGGATGCTTGTCTGTCGTCGACTATCAAGGATTTGAAGATGCAGAAGCACCTGATCTTGAAGCATGGTCAAAAGCACTCAACGCAGGACAATACCCATTGTCTGTCCTTGGTATGAACAAGCGAGCAAGTGAACTCTACGTCGTTGGAATATATGGAAACACCATGACAACCAATCCACGTGCACTTGAAACAGCAGTTGCAGTTCTTGACCACATTACTCCTGAACTTCGTAACAACATCCGAGATCGTGGTGCTGAAATGGTTGAGAAACTCAAAGCACTGCAAGAACAATACCCGAATGAAATCCTTGAAGTTCAAGGAACGGGGCTACTCGTATGTGCAGAACTTGACCCTGAACGCTTCCAAGTCGTTGGATTTGATATGGTCGAAGTCTGGTGTAGAAAGCACGGTCTTGGAGTCATTCACGGTGGTGTCAATGCACTTCGCTACACGCCGAATTTCAACATCACTTCCGAGGAAGTCGATCTGGTTGTTGACCTCACACGACAAGCGATCGAAGCATTCCTTTGAGTGAGAACAATGCGACGAATACAGATTCAACATCTGGAAGGTTCTGTTGCACAGTCCTTTGCTGAACGATTGTTAATGTTCGAATGTACCGTTTGCATTGATACATCCCTTGTTGAATCCTACTCAGAGCGCTATGCAGCGATTCTTACGACAGGTCTTTCTTTTATCGAAGCATCAACCGATGCAGATGTTTGTTTCTCTTTCTTTGATCAAGAAAACATTGTGACAGTTGAATCTGAAGGCTTAACCTCCCAAATACGATTGCATGATGTTCTTCCCACAGGTTCGAACCCGGGTCTGAACAATCTCTTTCTCGAACAACTTTGGAATCAAAAGGAATCCTCATATCAAGCCACAGGTACACATTACTGGGTTTCAGAGTCAGATGTTGTTGAAGCATTGGTTCGTATTGCACTTCATTCGCCAACATTACCAGATATTGTCGATATTGCAGGACGTAGAGGATGGCTTGCTCAGCAAACCATCGATGAATTCTCCATGCTTTGGCAGCGAACACAAGCAGGTTCAACAGGAACATTCACCGCTTCGCTACTCGATCAACCACCTTCGCCGAAAATAAGCATCGTTCCCATTCAAGATGTTGTAGAACACCAACGCCCTCCGCTTGGACCACTGCATGATGTATTGATGGAATGTGATGAGCAAGGATGGCAACCAACCAGCCCATTGCGAACTGGATTAATGCTGTACTTGGCTGGTCGAATCAACGATTGAAGATATCGCTTCCAAGAAGTGGAAGTAGAACACTTGCATCACCTTCAACACACATGTTTGGTGCTTCTGGACGCATTTTACCCCAACTGATTGCTTCGCGAAGTCGAGCACCAGAGAGACTTCCATCATGCTCAGGAGCAGTTGTAATGTAGACAGCGGAGTCAAGTCCACCTCTGTATTGATTCCACCAAATGACGTGATGCTTTGAGATGCCTCCGCCGACCATGAGTGCATTTGATGTTTCTACATCCCACGTAAGGTCAGACATGACTTGCTCATCTGCGAGTGTATCGATATGGAAATCACGATGACGTTGACGGAACATGAACAATTGTGCACCGATCGATCCGTCGGTTATGCCTGGTATACAGACTGGAATTTGATTCTTCCAAGCCCAATAGATGAGAGAGTTTGGTGTTCCAATTCGCTTTCCGAGTTCCCATACAAGATGAATCGAACCAAAGCCAATCCATGCATCAGCACCTGTCTTGCCGGTTTCCTTCAGTCGGTCCTGATAGATTTCTTCAAGTGCTGGCATAACAACCGCTTCGATGATTTCTCCATAGGATGAATTTGGAACAATGACGTTACCCAAACGCATCAAGGAATGTTCTCCAAGTTCAATATCATCGAGTTCGAAAGCTCCGTGATAATAGTCCTTGTAGGAACGAGCAATATCGTGATCGAGCGTTCCACACGTGGTTGAAAGGACATTGAACATCTTGGTCTTAACAGCCTCAACAAAGAACGAACGTGTACCGGTAGCGCATAGACATGCAGGGAATGAAAGCCAATTGGTTACTTTGCTCAAATCACCATCAACAGCATCAGATTGTTGCTTCATATCAAGAAGAATATCACGAGCAGTAGCGAGCTTTGTGGCAGTAAAACCGCCTGCTAGTGCCATCTGGTCGATAAGAGACGTAGTTTGAGTTGCTTTGGAAAAATCGTAATCCTGAACGGGGATATCGAATTCGTCGGGGTCAATCGCCATACCTTGTCGCCTGCGTTTCCCTTCATCAACCTTTCATGATGAATGGAGCGGTAATGGAATCTCCAAACGTTCGAGTAAACGCTCAACGGAACGTAAGGTGCCATGGACTGAAGGATGCATGGTATGGTCGCCAATGTAATAGACGCCATCATGAACCAATTCCAGACGTTCTCTGCCTTTTCCAGTAACAGAACCCGATGGAAGTGCATAATCGACATGTGTTGTTCCTAGGAGTTTCCATGAGGATGTATCTTGACCGAACCACTGTCGTAATTCCTCATGAATGGCTTTCTGAACAGACTTTTTCTTATGGTCAGTAGCCATTTCACCGACCACCGTTGCAACAATGAGGTGCTTGGTTGAAGCATGCAACAGTGTTGGTACGTGGACGTGGAGGATGTTCTGCCCTTCCTGTTCATATTCACGATTGAGCAGTAATCGAGGTTTATCGAGGGGTGATTGTTCTGCCTCAAAAACGAACGTAGCAGTTTGTTTACGCAGGATTTCTTGAGGATTATCGAGCCAAGTGTTCGCAACATGTTGGGGTACAGCTACGACAACAAGATCAGCATCCATCGTTTCTCCATTATCAAGGACAACTCCAGATGAAGAGACTGAACGAACGTTGGTATTGTAGCGAATCGTGTTCTCATTCAGATGAGAAGCAAGTTGTTTAGGAACTGCTTGAATTCCATCTTTTGGCATTGTCATACTTCCATGCGACATAGCAGCCCAGGTGAAGGAAGCAAATGATGTCCGTTCTCTTCGCTCATTATCGAGCGTAATCCCAGTGAAGAGTGGATGTAAGAAGGAGTCTCTAAACGATGGGCTAAAGCGCATTAATTCGAACCCCTTATCGATGGATTGTGTTGGATGGTCCATTGCATATTCGATATCGTTCTTCTTTGATTTCAATCGCCATCGAAGCATCCGTAGAGCATTCCATGGGCCTGCAGTGAACAGGGAGGGTAGCATCAACAAAGGAGCCCGCAGAGGGTCTCCAAGCGTCTGTAAACGGCCACTGGAAGGGGTGATGAGACTCGTAGCAGGATCCATTGGTTTGAGTTCCAATCGTTCAATATCGAGCCATCGTTGAAGCGATGGATAGGCTGTATGTAAGACATGGAACCCCTCATCGACGTTATGTTTACCCAGTGTTGTCGTCTTCATCCGGCCACCAATACGGTCTGATGACTCGAGGAGAACACATTCGTATCCGTGTTGCTCAAGAGCCCACGTCGCTGCTATTCCTGCAAGACCTGCGCCAACAACAACCGCTCTCACGTCCTTCCCTCAGGCTAGGACGTTGGCCATTCCACCATCAAGGTGTAGGACTTGACCTGTCAAGTTGTCAGGAGCATCAGTCAGCAACCAGTGCATGGCTGAAGCAGCCTCTTCTTTCTTGTTGATTCGCTGTGTTGGTATCTTCTGAGCAGCTGTTTCTCGCATAGCATCGCTTGAGAGAATCTTGCTCGCCATCTTCGTATCAGTAAGTCCTGGTGCAACAGCGTTGATTCTCAATCCACGACGGGCATAGGTTGCAGCAGATGCACGAACCATTGCCTCAATACCACCCTTAGCAGCAGCAATCGCTTCATGATTCACAAGTCCGAGAGATCCAGCCACGCTTGAAGAGAAGACCATTCGGCCGCTTCCTTGTCGAAGCATTGCCTTACCTGCAATGGATAGCGCAAGGAACGCAGAGGTCAGATTTGTTGTGATCACTTCCTCAAAAGCATCTTTGTTAAGAGCATGTGGAGGACGGATAACAATTGAACCAACACAATGCAGTAAGCCGTTTATCTCACCGTGTTCTTTCGCATCAGCAATGCATTGCTTCATGTCCTCTTCGCTTGTAGCATCACCAATCGTTACGGTGATCCCTCGAGAAGTAAGGGCATCTTCCTGTTCCGCATTTCGAATAAGACAATGCACATGATGTCCATCATCGAGCAGTCGTGTGATTACATTCAGGGCAATGTCGCTGTTCCCGCCAATTATGAGGTAGTTCATGTGCGTATGAAAGCAGGTTCCCTTTTGAATCGCAGTTTTCAGCCACGAGAAAAACATCCCTTGAAAACCCGAGACATTGAGGTACGTCCATGGTGGGAGAAGATGCTTGGTTAGCAGACGTTCAATCTGTCCACATTATCGGGGCAGGCTTGCGTCAAGACAGACCAGCCCACCAAGCCTTTCACGATGCAGGCCATCTCGGATATCGAATGGTACCAGTTCATCCAAAAGATGCTGGGAACACACTCCTAGGGCGTCCAATTCGCCCACATCCTTGGATTGACGAAGAACCTGAACTGTTCGTTCTATTTCTTTCTCCTGAACGTGTAATGAGCCAATTGCGTTCATGGCTACTCGAAGGACGAACCATTCCATTCATCTGGCTCCAACCAGGGGCTGAAAGTGATGATGTGGTTGGATTCCTTGAGTCTGCTAACATCGGACATAGCATTGGACGGTGTTGGGTTGTCACCGTTCGAGACGGAGATATACACTGCAATAACTCGATAGAAGAACAAAAGTGGTATCTGCAATCAACATCGCTTGACGGCAGCGAGTGCTCGATATGGAGAACCTTTGATTGTGGATCTGAACATGTCCTTACTGAACCACTTGAATGGATTGGTGATCATCTCGACCTGAGCCGTTCAAACGAAACAATCCCTCGCTACATACGTTCGTTGAAAGGAACTGATGAATCCCTTGAAGAAGCAGCGAATCGTTTAGCAAACTGATTACATCGACTGTTCAAGTTCGTAAATACGATCACGCAAACGTGCAGCTTCTTCGAAATCGAGTTGTTTTGCAGCCTCTTTCATTGCAGATTTCAATTCTGCAAGCAAATCCATTCGTTGCTCAGGTGTGAGCGATGATTTGACATCATCTGGCTCATCATAAGTCAATTGAATTTTTGAATTTTCAATTGGAGTTTTTGTTTCGCTATGAGCCCAAGCCCCAGCACCTAAATTCAGTTTCGAAGCCCAATCTCCATCCTTTCGACCACCTTTCTTAGCGACCAATCGACGTTTTCCATCGGATGTTGTGGATGTCCCAGCAATAAGATCTTCAGATTCAGAACCCATCTGCGGTAAGGCCTTGATGATGGTCTTAGGAGTGATTCCATGCTTCTCATTGTGGGCATTTTGTCGTACTCTTCGCTCAAGCGTCTGACGAATACTTGCTTCCATAGCAGGACTCATTCCATTGGCATACAGGAGCACACGCCCATTTTCATTTCGTGCTGCACGTCCAATGGTTTGCAGCAATGAGCGTTCATTTCGCAGGAATCCTTGACGATCAGCATCAAAGATGGCTACGAGACTTACTTCAGGAATATCTAATCCTTCTCGTAGAAGATTGATTCCAACTACAACATCGATGTGTCCAATACGTAAGGCATTGAGAATTTCAGTACGCTCGATGGTATCGATTTCAGAGTGCAAATGATGTGCTTTAACGCCCATTCGATTCAGATATTCCGCAACTTCTTCTGCGAATTTTATGGTCAATACTGTGACCAGTGTCCGCTCTTTGCGTTCGATTCGAAGGTTTATTTCAGAAAGAAGATCAGCGATTTGCCCTTCTGTTGGGCGAACTTCGATGTTCGGATCAAGTAAGCCGGTTGGTCGCAATTCCATTTTAGCAATGCCTTGGATGTTCAGAAGTAAATCGTACATCGTTTCTGCATCAGGATGCTTCTTGGCCTTTGCATGAGCTGGTTTTGCCCCACCTGCTGAGGCAACGTGTTCAAGTCCAAGTGGAACCTTTTGGCCAGTAATCTCGCACAAGTGTCGTAGTTCACGTTCACCAGGAGTCGCAGAGACGTAGACCATTTGTGGAACAAGATGTTGGAATTCAGGCATCTTCAGTGGACGGTTGTCCGCAGCTGTTGGTAAGCGGAATCCGTGCTCAATCAGGCTGTCCTTCCTCGATTTATCACCAAAATACATGCCACCAACTTGTGGAAGCGTTACGTGAGATTCATCCATGATAACAAGGAATTTCTTCGGATCCCCATGAAACTGGCGAGCACATGCAGAAAAGAAATCGAGTAAACAATACGGCCGTTCACCAGGCTCACGACCATCAAAGTGCAAGGAATAGTTCTCAATTGCTTGACAATGTCCAATCTCACGCAGCATCTCAAGGTCGTACTTAGTACGCTGTTCAAGTCGATGTTGCTCAAGAGTGCGTCCAGCCATTGCAAACTCAGTCAAGCGCAATTCCATTTCTGTTTCAATACTCTCAAGGGCACTTTCGAAACGATCTTCACTGGTCATGAAGAATTCCTTCGGATGAATCCAAGCCTCATCGAGGGTGTCTAAAATCTCCCAAGAAACAGGATCGCATACATGCACATCAGTGACCCCATCTAAATCGAAACGAATTCGCAAAGGATCATCACGGGAAGGCATCCATACATCGAGGACTTCTCCACGAAGTCGACATTCGCCTCTGGAAAGGTCAGTCGTTGTTCGAGTGTATTGTAATCCAACCAATTCTCGAATCAAATCAGTTGGTTCAATCTGTTGTCCTCGATGAACACGAACGTGATGTTCAAGAAATGTTTCAGGTGGATTTAGACCATAAATACACGATACGGAGGAGACGATGACACAGTCTGGACGACTGACTAAACTTGCAACTGCTGCAAAGCGTTCTTGTTCAATTCGTTCATTGATTGACATCTCTTTGTCAATGTACAAATCCCTCTTGGCAAGGTATGCTTCAGGTTGATAGTAATCGTAGTGAGAAACGAAGTATTCAACAGCATTCTCTGGGAAGTAGCCTGCAACTTCATGATACAATTGTCGAGCAAGTGTCTTGTTGTGACTAAGAATGAGTGTTGGAATATTCAATCGTTCGATCAGATTCGCCATAGCGAAGGTCTTCCCGCTTCCTGTAACACCGAGCATGATACAACGCTCTTGTCCATTTTCGAGTTGATCCATGAGCATTTCAATGGCTTTCGGTTGATCTCCAGAAGGTTCGAATTCACTGTGAAGATTAAATCGCTTTACTGAAGGGTGGAGGTGTTCCAGGGCAGCACCTTCCAATGCTTTGGACAAATCAAAAGGGTCACGCTCCTGTAAGTCGATTTCTGAGACTTCTTGGTCTGCGATGTGCTCGAAGGCACCATCGTCATCCCACGTCTCGGTCATGGTTGTCCTTGATGGCAACCCTTCAAGAACATGCGTCTAAGGAAGATACAATCCACCATTGGCGTGGAGGACAGAACCAGTGATGTATGCAGCATCATTACTCAGTAAGAAAGAGACGATAGAAGCCATGTCCTCACCTGTTCCGATTCGTTTCAATGGTACTTCTTGAATACGTTGATTTCGTTTCTCATCGGAATCGCCAGCGAGAATATCCGTATCGACATAGCCAGGAGCAAGAACGTTGACTCGCTTTCCTTCCGGGCCCACAGCAAGAGCAAGAGAACGTGCCCACGTGCTTAGAGCAGCCTTTGAAGCAGCATAATCAGCACCATGTGGTGAACCACGGGTTGCAAGTTGAGAACTGACAACGACCATGCTGGCTTGAGGCGCTAGGTGTGGTTGGACCACTTTCCAAACATTGACTGCACCCTCGAAGTTCGCTTTCATCGTATGTCGTAAGTGTTTCATTTCCATTTCTTGGGCAGGAACACGATCGTATGTCCCATGGTTGAGAATCAATGCTTCAATGGTACGATGCATCCATGGATGAATTCCCAAAAGGCCAACTTCACCATCATCGGAACAGTCAACCTTGACTGCTAATGCATCTCCACCGGAGTTACGGATTTCATCAACGACCATTTCCGCTGGTTTAGAGGACGTATTGTAGGTGAGTAGGACATCATAGCCATCAGCAGCCAATCGATGGCTAATAGCGGCTCCAATACCCCTTCCTCCGCCTGTTACGAGGGCAACTGGACGAGAGGTCATACTATCCCCACACGCAACGTATTGATGAATTCATTGCAAAAACTGTGCAAGTTGAGGTGGCTGCCATCCTTCTGGCTTGAGCACCTTTCCATCCTCTCTTCGTAGGACCTTACCATCGACGAGTTTCGCCATATTGCTGCGATGTACTTCGTTAAAGGCATCATCATAGATGTCTTGCATTCCATGATTGATGATGGTTCCAGCAAGAATATAGCCAATATCTGCTAAAGCATCCAAGACTTCGACAAGATCGCCAGCTCGAGCAGCTTCTGCGTACTCTTGGACTTCTTCCATCAGGAGTTTAATTCTCAACTCGATTAATTCGTCAGGACCAAGACCTGGTGCATCGAGTTTCGGGATTTCAAAGGCTTCATTAAATTCAAGCAAAGATGTAACAAGAGGGTTCATAATTCCAATACAGCCGATTGGGTTCATCAACCTTCCATTACAAGTGAATGGCTTCAGGGGTTGAGATTATCTGTTGATTGATTGTAAATTGAACGGCCGATGAGAACAATTCCGAAGATGATAGCAGAAACCAGCGCAATCATTGATCCGCTGCCTGTTTCCAATTCAGATGAAAAGTAGATCCCTAAGATGACCGAAGAAAGTCCAAAAATCTGTGTCCATATGATGCAACTTCTGTAACTCTTTCCAATCAGTTGAGCGGTTGCAGCAGGGGTGACGAGAAGGGCAGTAACGAGTAATGTTCCAATCACCTGCACCATTGACACAACGATCGCCGCTATTGTTACGCTAAACCAAAGACCAATCCAACGAACTGGGAGGCCTTGGACACGTGCAGCAACGGCATCGATTGTTGTAGCAAGAAGGGCATCGTGTAATACGAACAGTGAACCAAGGCTTAGGACACAGACAATGAGGATGAGGTCGAGATCATCATAGTCGATAAGCAAGAGATTTCCAAAGAGGTATCCTTCGATGTCTGAAGTAACTCCACCGCCCCAAATGCGAAGCACGACGAGACCAAGAGCAAGCATCCCCGTAAGGAAAATCGCAATCGAGGCATCACCTGTAAGCAAATCACGTTCCTGTAATTCATGAATCATAATCGCTGCTATAATACTGAACACAAGAGCATACCAAAGGGGAGCGGCTGCACCTAGAACGATACCGATTGCAACACCGCCAAAAGAAACGTGAGCGAGACCATCTCCCATAAGAGCAAGATTTCTCATCAGCAAAAATGAGCCATAGAATCCTGCAACGATGGTGACAAGGAATGCAGCAATGAGGGCACGTTGAAACATTTCCATTTCAAAGAATGCAGGGAATGTATCCCCTGGCATAATCGGTGCAAGTAGTTCAAGGAAAAAGCCGAGGAATTCAACCAATGGTTCACTGATAGCCATCATTCTTCCTCCTGGTCATCTGTTTGATGGACGTGTTTAATCCCTCGTAAGCCTGCGAGATCAATCAAATCAGGAAGATAATCTGGATGCCCATCGTATTGAATGCTCCCATCAAGGTAAACGACACGGTGAGCAGATTGTCGAATTGCTGCCATATCGTGTGAGACTAGGAGCAAGGTCTTCTCTTGTTCATGACAAAGTTTGTCGAGTAATTTCAAAATTCCATTTCGTGCATTACGATCAACGTTTACAAGAGGTTCATCAAAAATAAGCACTTCAGCATCGGACGCAAGAGCGCGACCAATGACTGCCCTCTGGCGTTCTCCACCAGACAATCGAGCTATGTCTTTGTCTGCAAGATGTGAAATTCCTGTTAATTCCATCGCCTTCTCTATTCGTTCTCGCTTTTTCTTTGAGCGGGAAGGAAACAATTCGATTCGAGAGACAGTTCCCATGGAAATCAGTTCCCTGACCGTCATACGCATCTTTGTTGGAATGTTGGCTGCAGTCTGGGAGACCCATCCTACTTCCCCACGAAAATTAGTTGGATAAGGATTGACTCCAAAGACCTCAATCTTTCCTTTTGTTGAATTTAAGATACCTAGAATCGTCATCAGAAGAGTAGTTTTTCCACCACCGTTCGGTCCTACGATACCAACGAACTCTCCTTTGGCGATTTCGAGATCAATATTCTCCAATACACGTTTCCCTGATCGAGTAACATAGAGCCCTTCAATGGAAACCACTGTAGGGTTCCAAATCTTCTTTGGGCTCGGGGTCGAATCGCTCAAGTAATCACCTCAGAGCAGTTGGTAGACTAAAACACCCACAAACGTGCTCAGGTATTACGGACTCTTCGTGTCCCCGTCATCAACTTAACCCCTATGAAGAGGAAAACAACAGAAACAAAGATGATTGGTATAGTGTCCACTGCGTGCATTGGTCCAACTCCTTATTTTCAGATTCTGTTTAACAGCTCAATCCAGTCTTTAGATTGTCAAGATTCTTCTGCATTAAGGACAAAAAATCCTCATTTGAATCCTTAGGTGGAAGTTCCATTGTGTACAGTGTCAAGACCGAAACGCCATCAGGCATTGTTGATGACTTGGTTTGATCCATAATGCTGTTTACTGCAGTAACGTCAGTGTATTCTTCTACGAAGAGGACGGTAATTTCATCACTTCCAATCTTCTCAACAACCTTTGCGATATCAGCAGCACTTGGCTCGCCTTCAGGATCAAGTCCGTGAACTGTCACGAATTCGATATCATAGCGGTATGCGATGTAGGCGTATGCGTTGTGGTTAGCAGCAACAGAGTTCTTGGCGCATGTTCCACCATCACCGAAAGCAGCCTTGTATTCAGTATCGATCTTGTCGAGACTCATCATGAATGCATCCGCATTGGACTGGAAAGTGTCAGCAAGGTCTGGGTAAGCCTTCTTGAGTTCTTCTAGTACGAAACTGGCTTGTGCCTTGAATGCAACAGGGTCGAGCCAGCTGTGTGGGTCATACGCAAGTGCTTCTTCATCACCGTGGTCGTCATGGTCATCACCAGCATGGTCGTCATGGTCATCACCATGGTCATCATGACCTTCGTGTCCATCGCCTTCTGAGAGAATAAACATCTCAACGTCGTGTGGAATTGCGAATCCATATTGGCCTTCCGCTTCGATGTGAATAACAGCGTATCCAACGCCTTCTTCTCTATCCAATTCTTCCATTTCGTGGATGAAGTGTTCGAGTTCAGTTACGGAGAGGTTACCGTCCATGTCAGTATCGGATTCGTTCCATATTGCTTGATAGATTTCTTCTTCATCATGGTCATCATGTCCACTTGATTCAGTCCACATCAATCCAGCAGCTTCACAATCAGTTTGGTTTGTGTAGGTCATATCGACTGTGTGTGTTGACATGTCATAGCAAACCATATCGGATTCATGATCATCATGGTCGTCATCCATAGAGTTCATGAATTCATCCCAGGAGAGCATGCTATCATTGTTCGTATCGAACATTTCAAGTGCCATTTCTGGAGTCATCTCCTCGTCATGGTCATCACCATGGTCGTCATCAGCATGGTCGTCATGGTCATCGTCAGCATGGTCATCATGTTCGCCGTGGTCATGGTGAGCGTGTGCTCCACCCATCTTTAGGGCAACCATGTCGAATGTGGAGTGGTCCTCTTCTTCTGTTTCGAATTCAAGAACGTATTCGCCTTCTTCAAGTTCGTAGATATAGACTACTGTGTCTTCAGGGCATCCTGTGATTTGTTCGATTTTTTCCATTGCTTCTGCGTGATTGTGCTCATCATGGTCATCGTGCTCATCATGATCCCCATCAGCATGGTCATCATCAGCATGGTCGTCATGCTCATCATGAGCAGGGAATGATAGCGTATGTGTGACGTGCTCAGCGTGGAGTTCAACATCGTCAGCATGTCCTTCTTCCTCGGAAAGGTTAGCTACTTCGTATGGTCCTTCTGCGAGGTGCTCACAAAGTTCCCTCAACAATATTCCTTCGTAATCGAGTGCAGTTTCGCCTGTTGGCAATGTGTGTGTTGAGAATGAAGTAGGTTTGTCGTCGCCTAGGCTGTCAAGAGTTGCATCAACCCAAGTTTCGAGTCCTAGACCGTGATAGAAGAACATCTCAGAATCCTTCAATCGAACAAGATCCGTTGCGGATGGTTCGTAATCGTGTACTGGTACGTTCGAAGGTGAGAGGACCTCGACATTCATTGTGTCTCCAACGATTGCTGAAACCAGTTGTCCAACGTGGTATGTTGAGGTCATGATTGTCGCTGTATCGCTATCTTCATCTTCTGTGCCAAGACATCCTGCTAGACTTGAGAAAATCAGGATACTTGCGGTCAAAATTACTTGCATTGTGCTCTTACGCATGGAACCTCCGAATGTTATTACATATTTAATACAAGTTAATAATTATTCATTTAGTAAATATTATTATCTTGGACGTGGTGGGTGAAATATGAGTAGAGTAGTTTCTTTCAGTGTCGATAATAAATTCGCAGATGAATTGGAAAATTTAGTCGAAACTTCAGGCTATGCCAACAGGAGCCGTTTTTTGAGAGATGCCTCCCTTCATTTTGCAGAAGAGTTGCAACGAGGAAGCATTGAAACTATGGAGGCTGAAACCAAAATTGAAGGTATCCTCATCGTATTCTTCCAACATGGAATCGAACAAAAGCTACACGATATTCGCCATTCAGGGAAAATTGAAGTTACATCCTACAGCCATACAAGTTTGTTTAGTAATTCATGCGTAGATACTATGCAAGCATTCGGAACTGCTGGTAATCTAAGGTCTGTGATGCAACAATTACAGACCACTCAAGATGTGGATCGAGTAAGCTTCGTTCCTGCTCCGCTCCGTGACCACGGATGCTGCTGAAGGATTTTACCCATCTCTAATACTATACGGGTCTTAGAATTATAAGTAGTAAAAGATTAGGATAACTGGTGGCTCTCATCAACAGACGAGATAGTTCTTCAAGAAATTTCGTCGAACGATGGGAAGATCTCCCCCCTGGGGATTGGTTGGAAACCGATGAATACGGTACACATTGGTACCTTGCAAACGATGGCAAGCATTGGTGTTCTACAGACCATGGCTACGAAGTCTGGGTCGATGAAGAAGAGAAGGTCGTAAGAGAACAACCAAAGTCACAGGGAATCAAATTTTCTTGGGAAGAGGAAGACGATGATGATGAGGATGACGATGATGGGGTTAAAATCAAACTCAAGAAACAACGCCTTCGCCCGGATTTAGGAGCTCTGCCAGGCGTCATTGGCGTTCTGATGGCCCTTGTCCTTCTATCGTACACGTTTTTCTTCGTCGTCCCTTTGACTGAAATGCAGATTGAAATCTTTGAGGAAGATTACATGCCTGATTACGCTGCTGATTACGAAGAAGTTCAAGAATTCAACTATATCGCACTCGGTATACTCGTTTTTATTATGTTCATTTCAATTCTAAATTTACTTGTCAAAGTTTGGTGGTTTGTGATGCCGTTATGCCTTATTGCATTGATAGGAGTGTTGATTCATACAGCAAATCTTTCGACTGAGAGCTGGAATGATTATGATGACTGGTACAATGAAAATTGCAGTGATGAATTTTACGAGGAATGTGGAGAATCCGATCAAGTGTCAATATACACCTCAGAGTCGATGTTTTCGGGATATTGTGGTGGTCTCGCCTTCCTCATCATTGGAATGCGTACGCTCAGTGGCATACTAAATTTCGAGTATGATGAAGAAGAAGACGATGACGATTACGACTTCTATGGTTATTAGAGCGTCAGGATGGATGCTAGAAGTACCCATCCAGTAAGCATAGAGACTCTAAACAAGGTTGTCTGGAAATCTGCTAATGTCTTATGCTTGAGGATTACGCCAATGTTGAGTATGGCCATGATACCTGCAGAGAGAAGGAACCAAGCTTCGCTCATAGGGTCAGAAATAGCAAAACATGCAAACCAAAGTAAGGTCATTTGAATGGATGTCCTCGTTGTTACAGTTTCTCCAAAACGTGCAGGGAATGAGTGAACGCCCATTTCTCGGTCACTTTCAACATCCATTCGAGCATAATTTAGATCAAATGCTGCAATCCACAGAACGACTCCGAGTGAGATGAAGAAGATGGTTGGATACCAAAGGAATCCATCGCTTGTTCCGAGAATCGCATCGAATCCATGGACGTCAGCTGCAATAGCAACCCATGCTCCTGCAGGAGCAAGACCCAAGCACAAGCCTAGCCAGAGGTGGCAAAGCCACGTGAACCGCTTCATGTAGGGATAGATAACGAAGGTTAGGACTGGGAGCCAGGACATTGCTAAGGCCACTGTATTCAGCATTCCAGCACCTAGCAGCAGCATTGCTAGGAAGAGTCCAGCAAGCCACCATGCAGTTGATTTCGACATTGACCCACTTGCAAGATGTCGTTGCGCAGTCCGAGGATTCGCAGCATCAATGTCTTGATCGATGATGCGATTGAGTGTCATTGCCAATCCACGGGCTGCAACGGCTGCAACAAGAATCCATAACAAGTCAATACGAAACCAACCGTAGCCAGTGTCAGTAAGTTCAGATTGGAATTGATCATATGCAATCAGATAGCCAATAAGAACGAATGGGAGGGAGAACAAAGTGTGTTCAATCTTAACGAAACTTGCAATCTGCTTGAAGTTCATCCACTCACCTGAATTCTAGATGCGCAGGCCATTGGTATTTGTCGAGTTCGGGATGTTTGCGTATTGCCTCAAGGGTTTCATCACTGTGCATGGTAATTGCAGGCCATCGTCGAACACCATGTTCAGATGATGGAATCGGTGTTGTTGCATCCCAACACATGCGCTCTTTGTCTTCATCGAATGAGAGGCCACGGCCAACATCAAAGCGAGAGGTGAGTTGCCAGAGTAACCTTCGCCGTGCTTTCTCACAATGAAGGTCAAGATCATCATTGGTGATAAATAACCAGCGCAAATTGTTAGAATTTTTCAATTGCCAAATTTGATTTCTCAATTGGAGTATTTTTTCCATTCGTGCAGATTCTGCTTCATCATTTGATGCCGAAGAACCATCTCTTGGAGAGGGTGAGCCTGGAACGTTTGTTGTTACAACAAGCATGCTTTCTCGCAACATACGTGCATCTGTTACATCGTCCAAGGCCAGTACAGCATCGAGATTATCGAATACAGGTGGTGCTTCCAATCCTTGACGCCAAGCAGGTACTTCTTGCTTGTAAGATCCTTCGAGTGGTTCATTGGATGAACGAGGGTCGCGTTCAGTAAGAGTTGTTGCATCGATGAGAATCTTCGAGTGAACGTTTTCATACGGACTTGCTGCTTCAAGAGAATCAGCAACCATACCTTCGAGTACGATGATGTCTGTTGCAATGTGGACGTTATTATTCATAGCATCAAGAAGTGCTTCCAAGTCCTTCGGATCTTGATCGGGGTCAACCACAATCATACTCTTGAGAAACATCATCTGGCCAGCACCAAATAATCCTAAAGCGGTCTTTCTGCCTTGACGAGGATAACGTTGCTTGGAAGAAACAATAGCAAGATTATGGAATCCAGTTTCAAGAGGGAGATGAACACCGATGACATCTCGATGTTGGAAACGAAGTACGGGAGAGAATTGTCCTCCTATAGCTTCTCCAAGGTAACCATCTTCCATTGGAGGCAATCCTACAATCGTAGCAGGTAGCATGGCGTCCTTTCGATGAGTGATTGCTGTAACGTGCATGACTGGATATTGTCCGGTCAATGAATAGAATCCAAAGTGATCCCCAAACGGCCCTTCTGTTCGTGTTTCTCCTGGAATACAATAGCCTTCAATGACAATATCTGCTTCGGCAGGAACCATCAAATCTTGAGTCAATGCTTTGGTAATTCGTAGAGAGCGACGTCCAAGAATACCTGCGAATTGGTATTCGCTCAAATTATCTGGAAGAGGAGATATGGCTGAGAAGATGAGTTCAGGCGGTCCGCCAATGCATATTGCAACAGGCATTCGCTCTCCACTCGCAGCAGCATGGTCCGCAGCATGCTTGTGAATTTGCCAATGCAAACCGATGTTTTTCTCATCAAACACTTGAGCACGATACATACCAAGATTGTGTTCTCCTGAATTGGGGTCCTTGGTAACAACCAGTGGAAGCGTAACGAAATGTCCTCCGTCCATTGGCCATGTTTTTGGAATTGGAAGTTGAGTAAGATCTGGATCCTTCATACGAACTTGTTGACAAGGTGCTCTGAATCTCTTCTTTCTTGGAGGCATTGCAAACGCATCGCGTGCAAGAGGCAATGCCTTCCATGGCCTTTTGACGAACGTTCCAATGTCAGGCTTCATCATTGCCGTCATACGATCGCCAACTTCGGTTTCATGCGATGCTCCCAATGCATCAAGTGTACGTTGATGGCTTCCAAACAGATTCATGACAAGTGGCATCGGAGAAATTGAACCATCTGCAAGTCGCGGTTGTTCAAAAACAACCGCTGGGCCATCATTTTTCACGAGAAGATCTGCGATTGCTCCAGCTTCGTAGGCGACATCAACAGGTCTGCTTATGCGTAGCACCTCTCGTTTCTTCTCGAGATGCTTTAGAAATCGTCGTAGACGTACCCAAGCCACGTGCATCCCACAGGTTGTTCACCTTTGAATCGTCGCTTTTGAGCATAAGGTTGGAAGCCATAAAATTTGATGCCCAAAGACTTCATTATTCGCCTACTTGTATGCCGATTTTGTAGAAAAACATGAACATTGTTCCAAAGATACAGTGCAAGAGTGATACAATTCGAAGTTCGGTAAAGAACATGATAAATGCCATGATGTAGAACAATCCTGCAATACCGATATTCTTTCTAGAAGTATTGGTTTTGTTGGCCATCATTTCATCGTCTTGGAGGAGATGTTCATCTCGTTCAGTTCTTGTCATATCTTCCCATTTCTTCTCGACAATGGGTTCAGCCTCTGAGATTTCATTCCAAAAGGGAGTGTCACTGCCACCTTCGGTACTGAAGTCCATGAAAACCGTTCCAAACGAATTGGTATAACGTTTCTGCCGACGTATCGTGTTCAATCACAACATGTCTTTTCGATGCTGTCTTGAGCACAGAAACATGTCTTGGCTGGTTTAATGTCAGCACGGGAACTGCGTTCATTGAACAGTGCAGTAACTTCTGCAAGTTCTTCAGGTGCATCTCCACGAGCTTCAAGACAGAGTTTCAGACCGAGTAGGCCCCACATATTGTCTTTCCACAATTTGATGTCAGCACGGTAGACGGCTTCGGCTTCTTCCACTTCTCCTTGCTCGAATAATAGTGCTCCGAGAATGTGACGCACAGGTTGCATTTGTCCCCAAGGTTCGTTGTAGGCTAGGTTGAGCGAGAGATCGACACCACGTCGAAGGTGGTCGAATGCTTCAGTGAAGTCAGATGCTTCTCCTCGAGCCTTTGCCAAGAATTGTCTTCGGTATTCAATCTCACCAGAGAGGACCGCTTCGTTGACCAACAGAATACATGGTCCATCGCTCGGATCTTGATACATCAGATTGTTGTGCAGGACTCTTCCAGCAAGAGCAGGGTTCTTCAGTGCTTCATTGAAGAGAACTTGCTCAGCTTCTGCTTCTGGAACCATACCCTTGGATGCGTATGCGACTCCACGTGCGTAGTGTTGCGTTGCGATTGTGGAGGGGAAGACATCCTTGTCAGAATACATTGGTTCAGCAAGGATTTCATCCCACTTTCCGAATCGAATCATAACGTGCCATGGCATGGTTACGTAGGATTCAAGGAAGATTGCGCCCATTGGGATAATTCCAGCGAGCATGAATTGAACTCCAGAGTTTTCA
>OCRI01000115.1_pt1 | contig 23916 bp, 25 predicted proteins | sample 1534641 | NCBI WGS metagenome assembly OCRI01 (sample SAMEA3275473, study PRJEB22092) | marine metagenome | reverse complement strand
ATCTTGTGGTCCAGTGACGAGGGTCGGGATCAGGCCCACATTCACGGTGTACCCGGCAGAATAAATCAACGAGGCTTCAACACCCTTGAATTCAGCCACTTTTCTTTCGGCTTCGAGGTGGATGTCCATTGTGCCTGCAATGGCCCGCACGCTTCCGCTTCCAGCCCCGTATTTTTCGGTCGCATCGAGCATTGCTTGCTTGACTTTTGGGTGGGTGGTGAGGTTGAGGTAATTGTTTGCTGAAAGCATGATGGTTGGCTTTCCGTCCATGTGGCAGCGAGGTTGATTTGGACTTTCGAGGGTTGGAGGCTCCCAGAGGAGGGATTTTTCCGAAAGGTCATCGTATCGCTCCTTCATCCATGACATGTCGCCGGGCATAGCATCGTCTCCATTGTGCTGAAAGCGCCGTGCTTGATGTTCCTTTGGGTTGACCATGCTGACGCTTCCGTGCGACCATGCACCTCAAAAGGGAGGCGTTCGTCGCCGCACCATGGAGTTGGCCGGAACGGTAAGCAGCGGGCTCGGACGAGCCCATGTCTTCATGGCCCAACCTCACTATCAAGAGCAGTTTCGGGCTTTGCTTGGAAAAACTGCTTGGCCAGGGACACTGAATGTGACGGTCGTAGGATCGGATTTGATATCCTACATCGCTCTTCGAAAAAAATCGGGAATTGACACGCTCGACGCATCAGCCGAAGACCGCCTTGCTGCCAAGAGCATCGATGTGAATGGATTTGAAGCCAATCGCATTCGTGGTTTCCTGCGTGATGGCGTATCGTTTGGAGGAGCGACTGCATACATAGCAGAATTCAAAACGGATGATGGAAAGATCCCATGCGCCCTTCTCATTCCTGATTTGACCCGTCACATCGATGTCGTAGAAATCATCGCTGGTGCGTGCCTTCGTGAACGTTTCAACCTCGAAGACGGAGCCATCGTGAGCGTACAACTCGATTGATGTTTAGCGGTGCTTAACGATGGGCAACTCGCCCAACCGAGCCCACTCGTTATGAAGCAGGCTCTTCAGTTCGTGCCTCGCAGCTTCTCTCCATCGCTTCCGCATGGTCCGCTCGACAGCGAGTCCTGCTGGTGGGGCGGAGAAACATTGAATGTCGACAGCGGTGGAATCGAGTGGAAGGTCTTCCCAGTGAACGCCCCATAGCATCAACCAGTCGGGTGGTGCTACTCCAAAATCTGCTTCTTTTTCGGGGTGGTCAATCGCTTCACGCACAGCCTCGGGGCTGATCTCACCAATGCACATGCGGTGCAACGCCATCGCCGTGCGACGAACTTGGTTCCACAGAAAGGCTTCTCCGATAATTTCGAAACCGACCACTCGCCCATCGACACGCCATGGTGTGCATGAGTGGATGGTTCGGATTGGGTTTTTTCCTTCTTCGAGGCGGGCAAAGTTCCTCGCATCATAGGTTCCGACAAACATGGCAAGCCATTCGCTGAACACTTCGCCAGGGTCTTGCCAAAATTCAATGCATTCGAGGCGGTAACGGTACACTCGATACTCGGCCATTCTGGGATTCCATTCTTCATCCACTTCTTTGACATCGAGGAATGCGATGTCATTTGGAAGCCGATCATCAAGGGCTCGAACCATTTTTCGAGGTGTCAATGCGGTCCAGAGTTCCTTTTCGATGCGCACAACGCCGCCGTTGACTCGCACGTGAACACCTGCATCGGTGCGACTGGAGAGCACGAGGTTATGACGCTCGTCATGAGGGTCAAGCCATCTTAGACTTCGAAAAACGCGTATAAGTTCACCCTGAACGGTTGAGACGTCAGGTTGAATTTGGCTGCCATGGTAGGCATCGCCCAAGTATCCAATGCGGAACGCCAAACGAACGGTAGAGCCGTCCGTCATACGAACACCTCACTCATCGGCCGAGAGCATCTCAATGGCTTCTTCTGGGGAGTAGCCCAAGCCACCAACAGCCCACTTCAAGGCTTGCTTAAGCCAAGGTTGAACCATTGGGTTCTTCTTTGAAGGGTCCATGACTTCGATGGCGTCAACGATGTTTCTGCTTGCATTGAAGAGCACTTCATCGGTTGGAATGTCATTGAGTTCAAGCTTCTTTGCGTAGCGTTGGAATTCCTTGACAGCGACGGGGATTCGTCGGCATTCGAGTGCGAATGTGGCAAAGTCAGCGATGTATTCCTCGTTTTCCTCATCAAGTTGCATGGCTTTCTTGTAAGCCATCATGATTTTTCCACCAGGGATCACATCGTCTTGTGCTTCCATGTTCTTCATGTTTGCAAACTCAGCGTACATGTGGTGGACTTGAGCGTTTTTCTTGTGTTGCCCCATCTTTGCGTCAAGGTCGGCAATTGCGCCGTCAAGGTCGCCGTTGCGTAGCATTTCAATCGGTGCTTGGAGGAGTTCGTCATTGCTCATGTTCATCGCCTAATGTGTGCCGGTATGTTCGGTCTTTTCAAACACTCGTTTGAGCGGTTGGAATCTCAATCCTCTGAAGCGGCTGCTACAATGGTGTCCTTCAAATCGCTCAGGAGGTGAGATTGACTGTTTTTCTTGTGCATTTCATTGAGGAGGCCCTTTGCCTTCTCCCATTTGCGAATGTTGTACATGCAGTGCTTGGGGTCAGGTCGAACGGTGCGGATGGTTCGCTGGTAAGTCATGATCCCCACGATGGTTCGAATCAGTCCTTTGCCAACCTTTTCAGCCGCATTGTCGTTTTCGCTCTCTTTGGTGCCGGGGATGGTGTGGTTTACGACAGGAACATTCGACTCTTCTACGATGCCTACACCCGAATCAGTGAGCACGGTGACGGTTGCAAAACCAAGGAGCGTGCCCATTGGTGAGCGCTGGACAACAACTTCGGAAATGCGGTCAAAAAGAATGCGTCGATGGGAGCGAGAGAGCAAAAAGCTGTGCTCAAAGATGATCGCATCGCTGGTGATGGCGTAGTGGAAACTTCGTTGGAAGTAAAACACCAAGGCGGTGTAAATGGCCACGAAGACACTACCAAACAAGAGCGGCTGGTAATCGGGGATGATTCCTCCGACGCCTTCATCCATGAACAAATTGGTGATGAACAGCAGGAGATCATCAACAAGGGCGATCGATGGTGCAAGTGACACGATGAGCAAGCCTACGGTCACCCAGCGACCGGAGGTTGAAACATTCATCAGTCGGTTCATCCATGTGACGAAGAGCATGACCGCGGTTAAGCCAAACGAGCCGCTTGTGAACAAGGCGGTTGCCAAGAGGTCCACGAGAAAGTTTTCACTCTCCGTTCCCGGTTCGAGTTCAAACATGACGTGGATGGCCAAAACAAGAAGTCCGAGGGCGTAAAGATTGAGGAAAGCAAAGGTGCTTGGGCGCTTGGTAAGCAAGATTTCTTCTCCTGCAATAATTCGGAATTTTTTACCTAATTTGGCTTGGTCAGCAGCGATTTTTGCTGCCTCATTGGCCTTTGTTTCAGCCAAAGCAGCCGCTTCGGTTTCGGTGTCAGCAGTGGTGGTTTCCTCGCTCATAGCAATTGCTCCAATCGATTGGTGGCCGGGCAAACCAAATAAGACCTTGCCTCCATGCATCGGGTTGCTTATCAATAACTTATGTCACAATCGGGTTTCATTCAGTGGAGCAGGCCCCAAGAATGCTCTGCGTTTCCACGGGCCCACTCGTAATCAGTTTCTTTCCGAATTCCATGCTCATCGATGATCCTAAGTTTCTCGAGTTGGAGGGGGTATTCGTTGTATGTGAGATGCGAAGTTAGCCCCCCTCTCGTTGGTTGATTGAACGTCCAGTGGGCCCTTTCGATGGCTTGGACAGTTAGTTCGATGACCGTGCGCCCGTTCCACATTTTGATGTTGAATTTCGGGAGGGGGGCGCCGGGCGAATGGCCATGCTTGCCTTCGCTTCGGTCCGAACCTACCTTTTCGACTGTGACATGTGTGAATTTCTCACTGCGTCGGTGCTTTCCGTCATGGAACAGTCCTCCTTGAGATAATCCGATGTGGCCGAAATCTCTTCGTTTCCACGGCCGGTTGTCCCTCGCCGTGACCGTGAACGAAAGGTGCGGTAGGAACCAATCAATGTACGAGCCATCATCGAGGTGAAGGACGCCCCAGTACCATGGAACTGAAGGTGCTTGGACACTGACCTTTTGGAAGTAAGCCGTCCCGTTGACTGCTTCTCCATCGAATGTCCCTGAGGCTTTTGTGCCGTGCAATCGCAAAATATCGTAGCCCATGTTTGCAGCATATGTCGCAGTGGCTTCTCTTGCCGTTGACATAGCACTGTTCCATGGTGTGAGTTTCAATCGCATTTCCTTTGGCACCATTGGGTGAGCGGCTTCTTGATCGGTGGATAGATTGAGCCAAAATTCACTCAAATCACTTTTCAAACCCATGCTCATGTCTTCTTCCAATAACGGAACGACTGCACCGCCTCCTTTGCCCACTTCGCTCTGGTCAGTGGGCCATTTCGGATGTGTGTCTGGCATGGCTACGATTCTGCAAATCCGTTGAATGACTGGTTCATGCATCTGGGTGCCGTCAAACCACCAAGCGCAGACCATCCCATCAAGCGCCATGCCATCATGTTCGTCGAATCCCGGACGGCCTTGAGGCGTCCAAGGTGTGCCATTGACCTCGACCAACGGATTGTCTTTCGTGGACCACAGAACCATCAATTGTCGCCCGCTTGGCTTTCCATCAGGATCATCAAGCATCACCAGCCACCACCACCAATCCCACGTAAGGTGGTGCAATGGTGGACGGTTTTGCAACCTCCACATGGTCGATAGGTCGCCTGCAAAGGCGGGCATATCTTCGCTCATTCGATTTCCTTCCCTTTGAAGATGGCACCGCCAACGAACCAAAGCACTGAGCCCTGAACAAGGAGTACCACTGTTGCGAACACTGCTGAAACCAAGCCTGAACCACCGACACCGGGCTCTGAGTAAAAGAAGTTCAACGCATTGCTGGTCGACCAGATGAGGCCAAAGTCATCCATCGTTCGACCTTGTAAGATGAAGAGTTCCATGTTCGGCCACACAATGACCGCTGCAGCATCGACAATCATCAATGCCCAACCGATCACAGAGAATCGAAGAATGGCCGCCTCGGGGGCGCCCATCGATACAATGCACATTCCCAGTTCCCATGCAGCAAACGGAATCGCCAATACAATGCCAAACCTCCACATGGTTCCAAGGGCACAAAACAGCATGCCATAGACAAACGATGCCATCATTGTGGCAAAAATAATTGCAAGCCATACGCCTAAATCTTGGAACCGGAAAAAGCTGTCACTCGGCCCGATGAATCCTGATATCAGAGCGAACAAGAGCCCAATTGCAATGAAGTATGGCCAGACGATTCCAAGGTAGCCCAAAATTCGGTACAGGAAGACCTCAGTCCTGGCAATTGGCTTTGCAAGCATGAAATGCATTGTACCGTCGTTCATTTCCTCACGGATCAATCCCGTTGCGAGAAAGAGCGGTAAAAACATTCCAAGCAGCAGCACGAAGCCCATTTTTCCGATGCCAAGTACGAACGCCATGTGGGTTGCTTCAGCTGCGTAGGCTGCGTCATCGGGATCTTCGTCGACAAATCGATCTGCGTCTACATTCCAATCGTCTTGGTATTGATTGTACCTGAGTTCAATGTCACAAACAATGCCGTTGCCGTTGGTGTCTTTCTGCGAATTTGTTCGATCAGATTCCCTGCAATCGCCATCATCGTCGTATCCCGTGGATTGGGTCGTAGCGGCGCCGTTGATGCTGATGTCAAATCCGTCTTCATCGATGTAATTTGATGCGGGTTCCGGCTCGATTGAGGGTGTTAAAAGACCTGGATTCGAAGCGGCCATGTATGGGTCTGTGCCGTACTTATTCTCTTGGCCAGTGGGGTATCCGTCCCCGTCAGGGTCTTCACTGTCGCCATCGTTATCGATGGACTCGAACCCAGTCGACATGACGTCGACGTAGATCAACATCACCAAAGAGATGGCAACCAAGCCCACACCGAGAACCACCCATGTGGATGCCTTGGTTCTGTATTGGCGCATTGTGAATTCGGTAATTGCTGCCGCCTTTCTGTCCAAAGCACGATAGATGGTGTTTGGTTTTGCTTCCATCATAATCCACCGCCTGATGTGAGGTAGCCAAGAATAGAGGCGAGGTCGTCATCGGGGTTATCGATGGTGTGGATTCGGTGCCCATTGTTGACAATCGCTGCTGGTAACTGTGCATGGATTGCCCCAAGGTTGTGGGTTTGAATCGAGAGATTTTTCTTGTCTGGGAAGGAGATGCCGTACACTTCATCCATGTCGATGACATCCTTTGCCAGTGCCTTTGCATCGTCGGCTTCAATTGTGATTCTGTGTGGGATCTGGTCGAGTTTTTCTCGAATGGCGTGCAAGTTTCCAAGCGCAAGCAAGCGGCCATTGTGCAAAATGACAATTTGTTCAGTGATGCGCTCGATTTCCTGTAAGATGTGGCTGCTTACAATGACGGTTCTGCCCATTCGTCCCAATTCACGAATCACGTTCATGATGGTCGTGCGAGCGAGGGGGTCGCAGCCTTGCAATGGCTCGTCAAGAATGATCAGTTCGGGGTCATTGACAAGGGCGTGGGCGATTTTAGCTCGTTGCCTCATGCCCTTCGAATACTGACCGATTTTCTTGTGGGCAACATCGGCGAGTCCGACAAAGTTCAGCACACGGTCGGCTTCGAGCATCGCTTCTGCTCGTGTCAATCCATTGAGCCGTGCAAACGTGGATACAAATTGGTGGGCTGTCATCCAATCATACATTTTTTCATGCTCAGGTACGAAGCCGACTCGTGCATATGGCGCAGGGTTCTTCCAAGGGTCAGTGCCAAACAAGCGAACCTTTCCTTGACTCGGTTTGAGTTTGCCCATTAAGAGTTTGAACATCGTCGACTTCCCAGCACCGTTCATTCCAAGCACGCCAGTGACACCGCCGTTGAGCGCCATGGTAATGTTCGAAAGTGCGAAGATTCGACCGTATGATTTGGAGACCCCCTCCAAGAGAACGGCTGGAGCCGAAAGGTCTGGCTGCCAGGCTTTCGTTTCGCCCTTCCCCTCTTGGTCAAAATCTGGCATCACTCTCGGGTCACCTCCATCGAAGAGACCCGTGCACTGAGCGTGTAAAGGGCGATGCCGTTCATTGCCACAAGTGAGGCGAGGGACCACGTCCATGAATATTGGTCGTAGGTTGGTTGCGTACCGATGATGGTTTGGCCAACATGGGCCATGCAATCGTAGGGTGATAGAAGGTAGAGAATTTCTCGATCAAACAATGTTGAGACCAAAATTGCCAACACCTTCGTTCCGAGCACGATTGACAACAAGCCAATTCCCGGGAAGAATTTTCCTTTTGAGACGCTTGAAAGAGCGAGCCCGATGCTTGTGTAGGTAAAGATGAGTACCATGCCGGAAAGGAAGGCTGCAAGGAACAATGGGAAGGTGTCCATAATCCACGCCCAGCCTCTTCCGAGTGCAATGATTTCTGCGAAGTAATACAACGCAAGGGTGAGAAGAACGACGAAGGATTGAATCAAAGCGACGGATACGAATTTCATGCCGACATAATCGAAGCGTGTGATGGGTCGTGAGAAGTACAACGCAGAAGTTCCATGTTGTCGGTCTTCAGAGATGACGCTACCAACCAAAAGGGCTGCCACAATCGGGTAGTAGAGCACGTTTCGCGGGAAAAAGCCCAGGACATGGCCGTAGAGGTTGTCACGGCTAACACCCCACAATTGGTGAAGCCCTCCATCGCCAATCAGGCCCGAAAGAAGCGTGAGCGCAGCGTCGCTCAGTGAGGCGATGAACACGATGAGAATGAAGAGTCGTGTCGGCATGCCCCATGGACGGTGCCCCTTCTTGAAAATTCCAAGAAGATGGTGTCGAAGGATTGCCCAATTCCTCATCCAACGGGGGTTCAAGGTGCCTTTCCAAGGTTTGTAGACTTGCTCAAAGACATGTCCCGTTGTCACTGGTTCTGCGACTTGAGTTTTGGTTAAATCCTCATCACCTTCGCTCGACCCCCATGCGGCTTCCATCCGTCCTTGGCCTGTGACGGGGGCCTCGGCACCAAATTCGACGGCCCTGTCTTGTTGAATTTCTTCCTCACTCAAGCGCCGCCACCTCCCATGTGGGCCGGAGCATCGACCTTGCGAGCAAGCGCCGGCGATGCGAGAAGGTCTTCGCTTGTTTTGACTTCATAGCCAAGGTTTTCCATGATCACTAAGAAGAGGTCTTCCAATGAGGCTTCATACTCATGCATACGGCGTACTTGCGCTCCTGTTTGCGCAGCGCAGGTTAGGATTCGCGTTGTTGTATCATCACCATCGTGCGCAACTCGCATCACACGCCCCTCTCTTCGAACCTTCAATCCGTCAGCTTCCATCGCTTGGGCAAGTTTAGTGGCTCCACCCCACACGTGGATTTCGATTTCCCTGTCGATGGCTTTCAGGTCTTCAATTGCGCCTTGGGCCGCAAGTTTTCCTTTGTGCAACAACACGATGTTATCGCACACTCGCTCAACATCATCCATGAGGTGAGATGCCATCAATACGGAGCGATTTCCCGCTCTGACCGTTGTTGTCAGCGTTTGAATCATGTATTCTCTTGCCTTTGCATCAAGTCCATTTGAGGGCTCGTCAGCGATGATGAGTTCGGGGTCATGAATCAGGGCGCATGCCAACTTTGTGGCTTGCTTCATTCCGGTTGAAAAACTCCCGATGTTCCGGTACCGCTGTTCTCCAATCCCAACGTATTGCAACGATTCGTGGGCTCGAGCAAGAGCCACTGTCGGGTTCATGCCAAGCAACTCCCCTGAGTAACGGACTTGGTGAATTGCATCCATGTCCGGGTTGAGTGCGTCATACTCGGGCATGTACCCAATTCGGGCGCGAATCGCATCACCCTCGGTTCTGATGTCATGCCCAAGGACAGTACCCTCGCCTTCTGTGGCTTGAATCAAACCCAAAATTGTCTTCAGGAAGGTGGATTTACCAGCACCGTTTGGTCCGAGGAGGCCTGTAGCGCCCTTTTTGACGGCTAAGTTCAGTTTATCCAAAGCCACATGAGGGCCGTAGGATTTTGTCAAATCTGTGGTTTTGATAATGAGTTCGTCAACCACACACAGCCCTCCTTTGCTGTTTTGTGGTCAGCGAAGGAACTTGAATCCTCCCCCGTCTTGTGGATTGTTTAGGGTGCTTCTTCGGAAATTCCACCGCGAGTTTTCACTGCAATTCCCTTCTTGAACCCGCAGAACTCATCGGCAGTTCCGTTCGCTAATCCGTGGCCGAGAAGTTCGCCCTTCTGGTTGACAATCAGGCATGTCTGTGAGGGTTGAATCCAAGGATCCACTGCCAACACAAAGCCGTGGAACACATTTCGCCCCTGCCGAACAAATGGTTCAGCATCATCATCGACAACAATCCAGGCAGGACCAGCGCCTTTTGGTCCGAGGTTGAAAGTCGGGTCAAGCGATGAGGGCGGTGTCATTTTCCGAAGTTTGTGAAGGGCTTTTGCGCCGTCATCAGTGATCGAAAGACCACCGTCACCTAGCCGAGGGCTTGCGATGTGTGCTCCTTCCTTGGTTTTGGCGTTCTTGACCCGGCCTTGCCTGTTGACCACGAAGGTTGCATCCTCAAGCAATCTTCTTGCATCGGCAAAATCGACGTTGAGAAGCACGGTTAATTTGTCGGAGACAAGTCGCCTGTACACAATTGATTTCGCAACATCTCTTCCGTCACGGTCAAGTGGGACAGCACTTGCGGATGTGTCATCCACACCATCGACCACGCCTGCTTCGAGGAGGGCTTCCATGCAACGAGCCTGAATGCCATCTCCAAACATGTCCACGGTGACAATTTTACGATCACCGAGGAAAAGACGATCCAGTTCACGACGAATCCATGGCAAGTTTGGTCGTCGGCGCCAGAGCCATTCAGGTCCATCGATGTGGGCAAACGGGTTGAGGTCCTCCAGTGAATAAGGTACGAGGCCAACTGGTGTGAGGATCAGCACTTCCAAACCGGGGCAATGATGGGTGAGGCGAGCCATTATGTCGCTCAAGCGCTCTCGCCATGGGCCAGAGCTTCCGTGCATGATCAACACAGAATCATCGCCTTTTCCTTCAATTCCACTTGGCTCCCAACGTTGGATGAATTGGCGCCGGGCAGCGACAATGTGAGGTCGAACAAATGTGTCTTCGCCCCCCCATGCTTCTCCACCTTTGCGTGGGGACTCTTGTGCATGGACAAGCCAGTCCCATCCCTCTTCCCAACTTCCTGCTTCTTCGCCGCGTTCACGACCTGCGTCTCGGTCGTTGAGGATGAGGTCATCGAGCATTTTCAGTTTCATCATTGCCTGTTGAGGCCGTGTTGATAGCCACAAAAACGCTTCTCGAAGTGCCGGATGTTGGTGGCTTCGTCGTTCAACCAGCCTCCAAATGGTTCCATCACGGATGGCTTGCTTGCACCGAGAGAGTTCGCTCAAGGTCATTTCAAGATTGTAACGAGCCAACAGTTTGGTTCGCTCATCCTTCGGCATAGCCCGTGCTTCTGAGGGGCTGATATAGGCGACGCAGGGCATCAGAATTGGCCAGTCAACCATGGATTCAATTCGTTCTGTTCCCCATGGAGTCAACAAGCGTCCATCCCTTGCAAAGAGGGCGTACGCTGCGGAATCAAACAGATCTGCACCCAATGCAATTGACATCGGGAACAACATCGGGTGGCCACATCCGAACATGTGGACTGGCCGTTGTGGTGGCAAGTATGGTAGACTTGCCAGCATGATTTTTGCATAGTCTTTGTATCGATGTTGCTCCATTACGGGAACGATTCCACCGATTGGATGAATTGCGAAATCATACGCAGCCATGCCTTTGGCTGATTTTGTACGCAGGTCACGAAACAATCCGCCTTGAATCGGACCGTTGAGCATCGTTCTGCCCGAGGTGGCGACGCTGGGGCCTGCTCGAACGAGGGTCTCATCGACACAAGCCTCCACTTGGGCATGGGTCATGTCGGGTCTAGAAAACACATCCAGCATCGTAGCGATGTCGACGCCAATGCTGTTCTGGAACTCAACAATTTGTTCCACGCCAACTTCGACGTCTCCGTAAATGTAGGATTGGAATGTGCCAGAATCTGTCATGACAACACCGGGGAAATCCAAGAGTGCATGAACTCCATCAGCGGTCGCCTTTGCCTTCAGTTCGTCGTGTTTCCAAATGATGTAGGAATTCGTAATCAGTGCGCCGATACCGTACCTGTCCCACATTTCTCTGGGCTCGATGGTTCGAATGTTGGGGTTGATGACGGGTAAAAGGGCTGGTGTCTCGAGAACACCGTGTGCTGTGTGCAATCGTCCGAGCCTCGCTCGCCCGTCCCGCGCTGTGATCTCAAACAAACCATTGTCTTGCTTTCTGCACGGTTTTGGGTCGTCTCTACGGCCTTCGTTCCATGCGCCCATGAAGGTCTCCCGTTGCCCGACGGCCTTGAATCCATCCGTTCGGCTGGACCGCAGGTTTGGGCGCTTCAGACAAATTGTACCTTGCCGTGAACGAGAATAAACTCTCGACCAAGTTCGTCAAATGTGTCCAAGAGTGCCTTGTCAAACTGGACCCGGACAATTTCTGAATCGTCTTCAAGGTCATTTTTCACTCCCTCCAGCGTTCCAGGGGCGGCACCGCAAGAAAGGCAAGCTCCCGTCAAATCAAGCACCAGGTCCAATGCTTCAGAACCGTCTTCAGCCCAGCCGAGCGCTGAGATGGCGATGCCTCCGCCGTGGCCGTCAAGTGCGGCCCTCACCTCTCCCAATCTAGAGAGCAACGCCGGAACCATATCTTCGGTGTTCATCAAGGTGAGAAGGGATGTGGAGCGAAGCCTTTTCTCCTCTTCTGGGTCAACGGTTTCGGCGATTCGCTTTGCAGCCTCTGCAGACATTGCAGCTTTTGCCTCAGCAGCGTATGCCGCAACCAACTCATCTTCCACCATGGAATCTGGTTTGTGCACCACCATTTCAAGGCTCGGATTAAAACCTGTGACGAATGGCTGTCAGTTGGGTGATTCATGAACGCAAGTCGACTACAGCCATTGATAAGGGAGAGGCGTGAGCATGAAGTGGGTGTGGCGATGAGTCAAGAGATGTTACGCGTTGAAAATCTCCATGTGAGCGTCGATAGTACACCTATCATCAAGGGACTCAACCTCACGATTCGCCGTGGCGAAATCCATGTCATCATGGGGCGGAACGGTGCAGGGAAGTCCACTCTGGCCAACGTCGTCATGGGTCATCCTGCCTACGAGATTACCTCCGGGGAAATCCATTTCCAGGGCCGTCCACTCGAAGAACTCGCTGTTTTCGAGCGAGCCCGTGCCGGCATGTTCCTTTCTTTCCAGTACCCGGCCGTCATTCCAGGTGTTCAAGTCGGTACCTTCCTCAAAAAATCGGTGGCCTCGGTACGAGATGATCCTCCAAAAGGGCGTGCTTTTCGAAAGGAACTTAATGAAGCAATGAGCAAACTTGAGATGGACAAAAGCTTCCTTTCGAGGTATGTTAACGACGGCTTCAGTGGAGGCGAAAAGAAGCGACTGGAAATCCTTCAAATGCTTCTCCTCAAACCGAGCCTTGCCTTGCTCGACGAAACTGATTCAGGCTTGGATATTGATGCCCTCAGGATTGTATCCAAAGGCATCAACGAAGTTGCACCAGAAGCAGGATGCCTCATCATCACACACTATCAGCGATTGCTGGACCATGTGAAACCACATTACGTTCATGCAATGATCGATGGTGCCATTGTCAAAACAGGCGGTCCCGAGTTGGCATTGGAACTGGAAGAACGCGGCTATGACTGGCTCGATGCCGCGGCTTGAGGTGATATCATGAGTGAAGAAGCATTTGAAGCAGTTGGCGATTACAAGTACGGGTTTCACGACCCAGAAAACCACACCATTCGATTTGACAAAGGGCTTTCCGAACAAGTCGTTCGAGATATTTCCGAACTCAAAAACGAACCCCAATGGATGACTGATATCCGAGTCAAGGCCTTCAAGCACTTCGAGGAAAGAGCCATGCCGGATTGGGGAAATTGCAACCTTCTGGAATCAATTAACTTCGAAAACGTCACCTATTTCCTACGCTCTTCAGACCAGACTGAAAAGAACTGGGACGATGTTCCCGATGACATCAAGAACACATTCGACCGGCTTGGTATCCCAGATGCGGAGCAAAAGTGGCTCGGTGGCGTGACCGCCCAATACGAATCAGAAGCGGTTTACCACTCCATACGCGAGGACCTCGAAGAGCAAGGTGTAATTTTCCTCGACATGGATACGGGTCTGAAAACACACCCAGAGCTCGTTAAGAAATTCTTTGGGACAGTCGTCCCGCACAGCGATAACAAATTCTCAGCGCTCAACACCGCTGTTTGGTCTGGTGGCTCGTTCATCTATGTGCCAAAGGGCATCAGTGTTGAAATGCCGGTGCAAGCCTACTTCCGTATCAACGCAAAGAACATGGGTCAATTCGAACGCACCCTTATCATCGCTGATGAAGGCAGCACTATTCACTATGTAGAGGGCTGCACAGCGCCAAGTTATTCGACAGACTCGCTGCATTCTGCTGTTGTGGAATTGGTTGCCATGGAAGGAGCAAAAATCCGGTACTCAACAGTTCAAAACTGGTCCAACAACGTCTACAACCTCGTGACAAAGCGGGCAGTTGCGCACAAAAACGCCACCGTAGAATGGGTCGATGGAAACATTGGCTCGAAATTGACAATGAAGTATCCATCCGTTCTGCTCAAGGGCGAAGGTGCTCACGCTGAAGTGATCTCCGTGGCTTACGCAGGTGAAGGGCAGCACCAAGATGCTGGCGCGAAGGTCCATCACCTTGCCCCCAACACCACCTCGAACATCCTATCGAAATCCATCTCAAAGAACGGAGGCCGATCTTCCTACCGCGGCATGCTCCAAGTCATGCCCAAAGCGAGCGATTGCCGATCAAAAGTGGTCTGTGATGCATTAATTCTTGATGAAAATTCACGCTCGGACACATACCCTACCATGGAAATCGGGAATTCATCCGCTGACCTTGAACACGAGGCAAGCGTCTCGAAGGTATCCAGTGACCAATTGTTCTATTTGATGAGCAGAGGGTTCACCGAGGAAGCAGCAATGGGCCTCATTGTCAACGGCTTTTTCGAACCATTCACCCGTGAATTGCCGATGGAATACGCTGTGGAACTCAACAAACTTCTCGAACTGGAAATGGAGGGTTCGATTGGATGAGCTACCTGCAAATGGCAGTCCCTTCACGTTCGGCTCATTTGTGGCGGTACACCCCTTGGAACCGAATTCATCCTACGAAACCAGACGAACTTCCCGATGTTGATTCGTTGAAGTTTGAGGTTGAAGGCTACGAGGTTTCACCGCTCGTAAAAACCAGCCACGGGTCCGAGATTGCTCGTGCATTTCTCTACGAGGTTGGTGGCGAGGCGCAAAAACTTACCATCAACGGGAAGGGCGAAGTGATTCACGTTCGGGCACGTGCCGGCGGCCACATCGCAGTTGGCCATCTTGACCTTGATGTCAAAGGTGAAGCAACGATCATTCTCCACCTCTCGGGCGATGCAGGATGGTGTGGTCTTCACCTTTCAGGTACGATTCATCCCAATGCTCATCTCGGCTTTGGATTCATCAACGAACTAGACCAGTCAACCAAGTTGCTTCGATGCGACGATTGGTCGATTGAACGGGATGCATCGCTCGATAACGCCACCCTCTCTGTTGGCGGGTTTAACTGCAAATCCGACATGAGGGCGACATTGAACGGGACGAATGCCTCCATTCGACAATCCGTCACCGCACACGGTCAAGGCGCTCGACACGACGATCACCACATCGAAATTCACCATCTTCATGGCCACACAAACTCTGACCTGGTCACAAACGCAGCATGCGCAGGACGCAGCCATTTCGTTGCCACTGGACTGCTGACCATTGCGGAAGGTGCAGACGGTTCTGACGCCGGCCAAGTATTCCGAAACCTCCTCCTTTCCGAGAAAGCACGCGCAGAAGCAATTCCTGAACTTGAAGTGCTTGCTGATGACGTGTCTGCTGCCCACGGCGCAGCCAGTGCGCCCATCGATGCGTCGCAACTGCATTACCTCATGTCCCGGGGGTTGAGCCCAGAAGAAAGCGAATCAATGATTGTCAACGGTTTCCTCATCGATGCTTTTTCCAATCTGAAGAACGACGCCCTCATCGAACAGATGCGATCACGACTCACTGTTCATTTGGAATGCGAACTCAAAAGGTGATGACATGCCCCTTCGAGATGATTTTCCAATTTTACGGCGTTTGGTTCATGGCCACCCGTTGGTTTACCTCGATAATGCAGCAACAACCCAAAAACCACAAGTCGTCATCGACGCTATGAACGACTATTACACCCAATCCAATGCAAATGTCCACCGAGCAGTCCACACACTTGCTGGCGAAGCGACGGATGGGTACGAAGCATGCAGAACCCGTTTGAAATCATGGTTCAATGCTGAGCGGGCAATTCTAACGAGCGGCACGACGGAAGCCATCAATCTCGTGGCCCATGCTTGGGGCCGAGCCAACCTCGTCAAAGGTGATGCCATCGTGCTCACCGAAATGGAACACCACTCCGATATCGTTCCTTGGCAAATGCTGGCTGAAGAACGCGGTGTTGAAGTTCGCTATGTGCCCGTGCTCGAGGATTTCACATTGGACATGGATGTCTATGCGGCCTCGCTTGAAGGTGCTAAACTTGTCTGTGTGGTTCACACTTCCAATGTCTTGGGTGTGCGAAACCCCCTCGAGGATATCATTCGCCTCGGCCATGAGGCAGGCGCGAAGGTGCTGATTGACGCCGCACAAGGTGTTCCGCATGAGCGGATCGACTTCGATGCATTTGGCGCAGATTTCATGGCTTTCTCCGCCCACAAAATGTGCGGCCCCACCGGTATTGGAGCCCTTCTTGTACGGCCCGAGGTGTTTGAAGAAATGGAGCCCTTCATGGGCGGTGGCGACATGATTGAAACGGTAACCATCGAAGGTTCCACGTACCAAACGAATGAACACAAATTTGAAGCTGGCACCCCCCGAATCGCAGAAGCAATTGGATGGAACGCGGCTTTTGGCTGGATGGAACCCCTCGATCTCAAACACGAACACAAGCGTATGCTTGAGATCGCTCGATACACAGCAGCAGAGTTGCGTACGCTTGGTATGACTGTTTACGGACGCCATGATGACGAAGACAGCGCCGTTGTCTCATTCCTCCACCCGACGCTCCACAGCGAAGATCTTGCCCATCTTCTCGATGCACGCGGGTATGCGGTTCGTACCGGCCACCATTGTGCACAACCTCTGTTGCACCGTTTGGGTATTTCCAGTACGGTGCGAGCCTCCTTCTACTTGTACAACACAATGGAGGAAGCTGAACAGTTCATTGCTCAAGTCAAGTCCATCTTGGAGAGGTTTGCATGACCTACCCTGCCCAATTGGTTGAACTCATCGAAGAATTTCAAGACGCTGATGATCAAATGGAACGCCTTGAAATGGTGTTCGAAATGGCTGATGAAGTGGTGCTCATTCCTATCGATGACTGGTCAGATCAAACCCGTGTCGTAGGTTGTCAATCCGAAGCGCATGTACGGGTCAGCCTCGATGACGGGAAGGTGTTGATGGCTGGCGCTGCTGATGCTCAGTTGGTTCAAGGTCTCATGGGTATTCTCACCATTGCTATCAACGGGAGCGCCCCAGCACAAGCATTGCTGCTTTCGCCAGAGTTTGCCCAAGAAATGGGCATCCTCAAATCGCTCTCCCCAAGTCGCTCAAATGGTTTTAGAAACATGTTTGACAAGGTTATGTTGGAGATAAGAGGGTTGGTGGAATAAATGGTTGAAAAGCAAGATGTCATGCATCATTTGGATGAAGTTGAAGATCCTGAATTGGAACTTTCCATCGTCGAACTGGGTCTTGTCTACGACGTTCGGTTTGAGACAAAGGATGGTGTCATGCACGCCGAAATTGACCTCACACTCACTTCTCCTGGTTGCCCCGCTGCCCCTGAAATCATGGCGGCAACGCACAGAGCTGCTCTTCTGACTGATGGTCTTGATTCCGTGCACATCAACCTTGTATGGTCCCCTCGTTGGGACCCCAAAATCCACGCAACTGAAGACGCACGGATGGATATGGGCATCTGGGACTGATCATCGCTTGACGACAATCGTCAGCAAATCACCGTCTTTGAGAAGATGGTCTAAACCGACACGCTGCCAGTCGAACTTTGCGCTTGGGCCTTTGACCCTTGCATAGCGGAATTTCCGAACGAAATCCCGATGCAATTGGTTGCAGATGTGCTCCACGGTTGAATCATCTTTGACAATCAGTGGTTCCTCCATGTCTGCTTCTTGCCTTTGTGGTTTCAAGAATACACGCATGAAACCGAGGTTGTCATAAATGAAATCTTTGAGGTCTTCCAAGCCAATTCCTTTGAAGGCTGAAATACGCATGACCGGCCAATCCTCTGGCAGGTTAGAACGAGCTTTGACCAATTCTTCCTCTGAGGCGATGTCGATTTTGTTGATGGCAATCACTGCCTTCTCGTAAATTCTGTTTTGTGCCAAACAGTCGACAATTTGTTCAGCCGTGGTGTTGTTTCGGAGCGTTACAATCGCTGAAGTGAATCCAAAAGAGCGGATGATGTCACCAATCTCTTCGTCGCTGAGGTGCGTTTGTTCCACCGTAGTCCTCACGTCAATGCCACCACGTTCTGTTCGCTTGATGAACACTGGAGGCCGCGTTTCGTTCAGCCTGAGACCGGCATTGTGGAGTTCCCGGTGAAGGACGTTGAAGTGAGCATCTTGGAATGGATCGACGATGTAGAGCACCATGTCTGCACTGCGAATGACGTTGAGAATCTCTCGACCGCGGCCTTTTCCTTCCGCAGCACCCTTGATCAGACCCGGCAAATCCAGAATCTGTATCTTTGCACCTCGGTGCTCCATAACGCCAGGAATGCAAGTCAGTGTGGTGAATGCATAGCCTGCGGCTTCGGAGTGTGCGTCGGTAACCTTGGAAATGAGCGTGGATTTACCAACGGATGGGAAACCAACGAGTGCAACCGTTGCGTCACCCGATTTCTTGACTTCGAACCCCTTGCCGCCGCCGCTTGCCTTTGAGTGTGCATGTGCCTTTTCTTCTTTGATCTTCAACTGGGCGATTTTTGCCTTCAGTTTGCCAATGTGAGCGTTTGTTGCTTTGTTCTTCTGGGTCTTGTCAATCTCAGCGCGAATCAATTCGATTTGCTCCTTAATTGTGGCCACGACAAAACCCTCCAATCCGTACGGCGCGCCGCGCATTCTTCAATGCTGTTGCCTCAGCCTTCGTAAGGTGAAGGTTCATTTTCGAGATGGACGGGGTGCGGGCGCCGAGCCGATGCCATCAAACGGGTCGGGCACTACGCCTGCTCTATGGGGCTCGAGCTGGTTATGCTTCTCGTCGATGAGCCTGCCTTGAATGGGTTGCTCGATCGCACATGGGGCGAGTTGTATGCTGGCATGGAAAAGGGTGCATTCCGCTCGATGCGGCCCGAAGGCGATGCTCGGCTAAAACGCTCCTTCGATATTGATGCTGAAGCGGACCTGCTCGATTGGATGGATTCGTGTACGGTTGATACCGATGTTCGCTTAACTGATGCCTTCTCCTCAATCAGAGATGGTGAAGAGGGCTTGCTTCATCTCATGAAGTATGCAAGCCCCGGCGCTTGGGAAGTTTGGGAAGGACGAGCGTTTCTCTATCTTGACGTGGCACTCAAATCGAACGTGCCTCATGTTGACGACCTGTACAGCGAATCCACATGGCAACAGGCATGCGCCCGCCTCGATGGACTTTCTGAGGATGAGTTTGCTGATGCAGTATGCCTTGATTGGATGGGGCGAAGAAAAGAACTTGGTGAAACCCTCGACGAGAAAGAGGATCCAAAGATTGTACCAACGTACGAAGCCCACAATCGTGCAAGTCGCACAATGGTTCACGCTGTCAATCGTTGGCTCAATGAAGACTCCCTTGTTGGCATCGTTGGCCGCGAACATCTCCGTGCTGCTGAATGGGGCTATGGCTCGTGGAACCTCAAGGTCTTCCTTGAGCGTTGAACGAGGGGTTCAAAGACCACTTCCTGCACCGCGGCATCATGAGCGAAGACGATGTTGCTGACGACGAGGTCCCAGTCATCGAAGAAGGAATGGAAACGATGGACATTGGCGAAGAGATCGAGGTCGAAGTTCAAGACCCGCTTGAAGCGGCGCTCGAACGTGCCGAAACGGCGGAGAAGGAAATCGCCTACAAAGATGCTGAGATTCAGAATGTCCGAAAACGCATGATGGCAGAGAAGGCGGAATTGATTCAATACAGCGGCATGGGTCTTGCCCGTCGAATGCTCACGGTTCTTGCAGATGTAGATCGAGCGCTTGCGAATGTCGATGAAGCCGATGAAGGCCCCATGGCGCAGGGCCTTCGCTTGACTCGCAACAAAATGTGGCATGAACTCCAAGCCGACGGTGTCACTGCAATTGATGCCAAGGGGCAGAAATTCGATCCTGCAAAGATGGAAGCAATCACGACCATTCCTGCCTCGGAGGCGTTTCCAGCTGGACATGTTGTCGATGTTCTCGAAGCTGGCTACATGTACAAACAACGCGTTTTGACAGCGACCCGAGTGGTTGTTGCATCTGAAGATTGACGGCCAAACCTTCTTGTGATTCACCCGCGAGTGGACCACATGGTCAAGAAGTTCGCAGGCAAGGTTGCTGGGAAGGCAACCAGCGTGGCAGGGAAGGCTGCAAAAACCGCGACCAAAGAGGCGGCTGGAGCTATCAAACGAAACGTCGTTGATGAAGCAACCAGACCGATCAAAGAGGCTGCCAAGAAAAAAGCATCAGAACTTACTGAGGCTGTTCGTTCGAAAGCAGAAGCGAAAGTTCGTGAAGCAGTGAAAGAGCAAGTCAAAAAAGATGTCAAGAAAAAACTCTTCAAAAAGTAATCAGCCTGCATAGACGCCTGTTTCAAACGTTGACAGTCGATACAGTGCGTCGTTTTCAATCAGCCATTCGACGACTGGTAAAGGTACACTCGAGGCCAATACCTCTCGGACTGCATCGTCGTCGTAGACAGTTGAGAGCATCTTTGCAGTTTGACGAACTCGCCACCCTTCGAACCGTTCTCTGTCTTCCAAGGGAAGGTCATGCACGGGGAACCCTGCATCGTTGTAGAGATTGGATGTCGGTTTGTCCGATGTGACGAGGGTCCCCTCGCCATGGATGGCACGGGCATGTTCCACCCAATTTGGTGGGTCGTTGATGTCTTCAATCGTGCAAATTTCAATTTCGATGTTGTGATGTGCTGCCCATGCGTTGATCATCATCGAACGTTCTTCCGCCGACCATGGATTGTTCGGCTCCCATTCGCTCTGAGCAGACCCAATTGCGACCATGACTTTCATGTCGGGATGAACGGCTGCTGCCTTTATGACCAACGATGCATGGCCATTATGGAAGGGCTGAAATCGACCCAATACGATGGCACGGTTCATGATAGATCCTCAGAAATAAGAGTCAACATCGACTTCAGGCAGTTCATGTCCACATGCCCTGAAGCATTGGATCATCCGCTTGCATCCCTCGATCATCTCCTCAACGGGCGTCTCACCCATCGAGCCAACTCTGAACATTTTCCCCTTGAGGTGGTCTTGACCGCCAATGACTTGGGTGTTAAACTCGTCCTTCAGTTTCCCCCGCCAAGCATCATCGATCCCTTCTGGATACATGATGGCCGTCACGGAAGCGCTGCGACCCGACATGTCTGCAAGCAATTCAAAGCCAAGGTCAGAGAACAAATTTCGAACGCCGTTCGCCATGTGTGCACATCGGCTCCAACGTGCTTCATTGGTTTCTTGTCGTAGCACTTCCAAAGCAGCACCCCAGCCCATGGCGAGGTTGATTGCAGGCGTCCAAGGCGTTTGGTCGTCGTCTCCTTTCTTCAAAGCAGACATGAGGTCGAGGTAGTAAGTCGGGTTTGCATCGCCTTGTTCACGAATCGCCTTCACTCGTTCGATGTAATGCTCATTAATGGCAATGGCCGCTATACCGGATGGCCCAGCAGTGCATTTCTGCGCTCCGGTCACAACCGCTTCTGCATGCCACTCTGCTGGGTTGACTGGCATGCCGCCTACGGAAGTAATGCCATCCAAGATGAAGGCGGTGTCGTGGCGAGCGCACATTTCAGCAATGGCTTCTGCATCTTGTGTGATGCCCGTGCTCGTTTCGTTATGACAAATCAAAACTGCCTCGTAGCATTTCCGCTCTAGTTGTCGCTCGAGTTCACCAAGGTCGAAGGCTCGCCCCCACTCTCCTTTCAAGTGCTTCACATTGCAGAAACGGTCACACATTTCAGCCACTCGCTCGCCGAATTTACCGTTGGTTGGGACGAGAACGAGATCATTGGTTCGAAATCGATTGGCGATGACCATTTCCATGGCTGCTGTACCGCTTCCGGATACGACAACGACTTTGTAACCGTCCTCACCGGCCCAAGACTCGGTTTTGCGTTCAGGGTTTGATGGTGACAAATTGAATGCTGAGCGGAGTCCTGAATTCAAGGTGGCCATGACCTGACGGAATTCAGTTCCACGTGCCGTCATGACAGGTGTGCCCATGGCATCGAGGCATGGCTGGCCCATTCGGACAGGGCCCGGGACAAGGAAGCAATCATCGTAGCCCATCGTATAACGCACTGCACGGAGGTTCTTCAAGACCACACATCACAGGACATTCTTCCGTCGCAATCCTGCCATTCCGTTGACCTCTTAGTGTGGCGTCTATTGGTCTGTGCATGGTGCGCATTGGATTGGCGATGTTGCAAGGGGCGCGCCATGAACACATCGAGTCGCTGCACGGTGCAGCAGCAGAACTCGGCATCGCGATCGAAATTGTTGAACTGCGCCGGGGCGATCAGGTTGATGCTCACCTTGATGGGCTCATTTTGCCCGGTGGAGAGTCAACCGCCATGAGGAAAGCAAGTGAAGGCGCAGCACTTCTTCCTGCACTTTTCTCTTGGATGGATTCGAATGAACATCGGCCGGTTTTAGGCACCTGCGCCGGAGCGATTCTATTGGCTTCGCCCGGAACGAATCGGGCTCCATTTATTGGTGCCTCAATCGCTCGAAATGCTTGGGGTCGTCAACGCCAATCCTTTGAGGCCACAATCGAAGTGCACATCACAACACCCCCTGGTGACGGAGTCGGCGAACACAGAAACGATGCCGATCGGTTCAACCGCCGCCCGCTTCCAGTCGCTCCAAACGCTGCGGCACTGGAGGATGAAGGCTTTCCTGGCGTCTTCATACGAGCTCCAAGATTTGATACAGAAAGCCTCGATTGCCAAACCATCGCCTCCCTCGGCGAGGAGGCTGTTGGCGTTCTCGATGGGAATCGGATGGCGCTGACATTTCATCCCGAATTGACGTTGGATCGTCGCTTCCACCGCTGGCTGTTAACTGAAGCCGAACGATGCAAGGGCGAACGTTAACATCGACGCCTTCAAACCAAACAGGTTCCACGACGGGTTGAGTTCCATGGCTACATCTTTGCAAATGGCCACCGAAATCCTTCCTGCTGAGGATGGTGAGGCAGAAGGTTGTGTGCAGTGCCAACTTGGCAGCAAACTCGTTCTTTTTGTGACTGGGAAGTGCCATTGGGGGTGTGATTATTGCCCTCTTTCAGACAACAGAAGGGAATCACCAGATATGTTTGCTAATGAGCGAAGGTGCACAACCTGGCAGGAAGTCATCGAGGAAGGCCATGCGATGCGTGCCACAGGAACAGGTATCACCGGTGGCGACCCGATGCTTGATTTGGAACGCTCTCTTGAAGCCGTCAAACAACTCAAGGCTGCCTTCGGGCCTGACCATCACATTCACCTTTACACTTCGATTCCCTTTGCAACAGATCGAGCCGCAGATTTTGGTGCAGCAGGGCTCGACGAAATTCGTTTCCATTTGCTCGATGGAACCGTCAACAAGTACACGGACGTCATGCAGGCATGTGTTGACGCCGGTATCGAAGTAGGCGTTGAACTTCCGTGTGAGCCTGACAAAGAAGACCAGTTGTTTTCTCTATTGAATCAACTTCATGGCTCGCCTGTATCATTTCTCAACCTCAACGAACTTGAAATCACTGTTGGAAATCAAGAAAATATGGACGTGCGGGGCTTCAATCTCAGCGGGGGGATCACCGCAGCCGCTGAAGGTTCAGCTGACCTCGCCATCCGGTTGAAAGAAGCCTCTGCAGAATTGGATTTCCATCTAAAATTCTGCTCCGCTCGCTACAAAGATGCTGGCCAATTGCGTGCTCGATTCCGACGAAGGGGCCAAGCAACGCTTCGGCCTTACGAAGTGTTGAGCGAGGATGACACCATTCTTTTCGGCGCCATTCCTACCTCGCTAGAGGATGCAACCGGCGATGTCAATGAGCTCCAGCACGAACTTGGTGTGAGTGAGGGGTGGATACGATATGACGCCTCTAACCAACGAATTGAGTTGCCATTGTCCGTGGCTGAAGACCTCGCAGAAGTCTTGAGTGTGCCTGTTTTATTGGTCGAAGTTCACCCAACACATGAGCGCCTTGAAGTTGGCGTCGTTCACCTCAATGAGCACCGTTGAGTCGAACCAAACACCTCAACGGCGAGGCTTATATCATCGGTGCTTTAGGACAGACTACCTTAGGGCTCGTGGTCTAGGGGTTATGACGTCGCCTTCACATGGCGAAGATCGCCGGTTCAATTCCGGCCGAGCCCACCA
>OCRI01000109.1_pt1 | contig 24928 bp, 18 predicted proteins | sample 1534641 | NCBI WGS metagenome assembly OCRI01 (sample SAMEA3275473, study PRJEB22092) | marine metagenome | reverse complement strand
GTACTCGGGCTCATCTTCACCGTCTGCACAATCCATGTTGTCATCGCTCACCATGTCGAGGGTGATTGATGTTCCATCATAGCAATCGAAGGTCGAGGTGAGAACTTCATCAGACCCATCTCCACAGTCTGCGTATCCATCAGAGACCAATGAAAGAGGAATTTCTTCCATCCCATCGGCGCACATCCAGTAGCTCACTTCTTCTTCCTCATAATCTGGCTCATCTTCTTCATCAGCACAGTCATAGGCACCGTCGTTGAGAAGAGAAAATTCGATGATTGTTCCATCGTTGCACTCAAAAGTAGCCTCTTGGATTGGCTCTCCGTCAAATCCGACAGCGAATGGTGGTGCAGCTTCTTCGAGGGTCATATCCATTGCAAGGTCATGACCGCCGGTTCCGGCAACATAGGAAAAATTCTCAGTATCTCCATCCTCCGTTTCTTCGATATCAATTGATGCAATCGACATATCAGAAGAAATTGTTACTGTGACAATCCCTTCATCTGTTTCATCCAACATGACAATCATGCCGCCATCCTCTTGCATCTCGCTTGACCAGGTACCTTCTGGCATTGCCTCGACACAGGCCCAGAATCCAGCATCATTATAGACACAGTCTGTGTAGTCTGCATCCCAATCAATTTCATCAGATCCATCGGAACAGTCTGCTTCGTCGTCAAGGTGGTAGCTGAGTGGGATTGTTTCACCATCAAAGCATGTGAATTCACTCGATTCCTCAGCGTCGGATTCATCGGAGTAATCCTGGCAGAAGTAATAACCAACGTTGACATATCGGAGCGAGATTGTGTCGCTTCCATCTGCACACTCGTATGTGTATGATTCGTCTTCACCGTCAGCGCAGTCGTTGTTGCCATTGTTCACCATCGAGAATGCCACTTCAGTTCCGTCATCGCAGGTAAAGACACTGACTTCTTCGCCCATGTCATACTGTGCTTCGTCTTCACCGCCTTGACAATCGTTGTAGTCATCGTTGAGCCAGCTCATGTAGATCTCATCGCCATCGTCACAGGTGAACAACGAGGTTTCTTGATCGCTCCCATAGGGTTCGTCTTCGCCATAATCGCAATCGTAATTTCCATCATTCACGAGCGAGAGAGCGATTGTTCCGCCAGAATACCAGCAGTCAAAGGTCGACAGTTCCTGTTGGGTGATTGGATCGTATGATGGCTCATCATCGCCGTCTCGGCAGTCTTCTGTGCCATCGTTGACCAAGGACAGTGCGATGGTTTCTCCATCAGCGCACTCAAAGGTGCTCGATTCGACGTATTCTTCAACTGGTTCGTCTTCACCATTGGCACAGTCTTCTGCGCCATCATTGGCAAGAGAGAAGTAGATTTGGCTGCCATCTTCACAATCAAACATTGAGGTTTCCGTCATGTCGTAGACTGGTTCATCTGAGGCGTCTTCACAGTCTTGGTAGTCATCGTTGACTTCGGAGAGGTCGATGGTATCAGTACCATCTGCGCAATCATAAGATGAGGTCTCTGTTTCTTCGATGTAGGGTTCATCCGAGCCATCCTGACAGTCCTCCAATCCATCGTTGACCCATGAGAGTGGGATTGTTTCCCCAGAGTATTCACAGTCGAACGTAGAAGTTTCTTCACCAGATTCATTGTAGCTAGGTTCGTCTTCTCCTTCTAAGCAATCATCCATGCCGTCATTGACCCATGAGAGCGGAATGAGATCCCCATCTGTGCAATCAAATTCCGTGAGTTCCATATCTTCATATGTTGGCTCATCATCTGCATCCATGCAGTCTTCAACGCCGTCGTTGACTTGAGAGAGGTAAATTTCACTGCCATCCATGCAGTCAAAGGTTGAAAGTTCTGTCGTGTCATACATTGGCTCGTCTGATTCGTCGTTGCAGTCTGCGCCGCCATCGTTTGCATACAAGAAGTACACATAGGATCCGTCAGCGCACTGGAACAACTTGGTCTCGTCTGATCCGTCAGCACAGTCCTCCTTTCCGTCATTGACATGCATGAGGCCGATTGTTTCGCCGCTCAAGCAAGTGTAAGAGTAGGTTTCTGAGTATTGTGGTTCGTCGGAACCATCTGCACAGTCTTCAGTTCCGTCATTGATTTCGATGGTCATGACGGTTGTTCCGTCAGCGCATGTGTACTGGTGGAGCGTTTCAGTGGCGCTGTCAGGGTTGCCTTCAGTGAAGTAGTCCGAGTCGGAGCAGACCCATGAGTTGTCGGCAAGTTGTTCGCAGTGCATCCATTCTGGTTGATCCATAAACGGGTTTGCCATGTATTGGTGGTGGATGAGGACTTGTTCGTCCGTGATGTATTGCTCGCCGGTGTCTTCATCTTCTTCCAGGACTACATATTGGTCCAGTTGAATCGTTCCGCTTGAGTAAAGGTAGCTGATGTTGAGCATCTCTTCTCCATCAGCATCGGAAATCACTTGATTCACCAGAATGGAATCTTGAACCGGGTCTACGACAACAAGCATCGACATGTACATGTCATCGACACCATCTCCATCCATGTCATCACTTGATGCGTCCAATGTGTGCCATGTCTCGTTTTCCATGAAGTTCATCATCATGCCAAAGACACCTTGGGCATCCAAGCATGATCCATCATCGAGGTTTGCTTCGGCATCAAAATTAAACGATGCGGTGTCGGTGCAGCCGGGGACATCTTCGTGCTTGCTTGGGTCACGTGGGTACATGTCGTCGGCGTTTGCAGTTCCGTCGCCATCCATGTCATCATCGAGAGCGTCACAGATTGTGTCGTTGTCGAGGTCAGCAGGGATGCTTGTTGCATCGAGCGGGTCTGAGCCACATTGTGCCTCTTCTTCGTCTGAGTAGGTGTCGCCGTCGTCGTCGGTGGAGACTGCGTCGCAGACACCATCGCCGTTCTCATCGACCGGCATGAGGCTTGCAACGAGAGAGTTGGTGCCACAGGCAGTTTCGTCAAGATCGGACCAGCCGTCGTTGTCATCGTCGAGGTCTTCGGTGAGGGTTGATTCGCCCGTGACCGTGTCTGGCATGCCGTCGCCGTCGGTGTCCGTTGATGCGCTGGCGTCCCGTGGGAAGGCATCAGCGTCGTTGAACACTGTGTCGCCGTCAACATCGAAGTCGTACTCGTCGCATTCGAAGTCGCCATCCAGATCATCGGGGAATGAGGTTGCATTGAGCGGGTCTGTACCACAGGTGGTTTCCATCGAGTCGAGGAAACCATCGTTGTCGTCGTCCATGTCCGCTACGAGCGGTGGGGTTGACGTCGATTCGCCGTCAAGTTGGTCTGGCAATCCATCGCCATCGGTGTCGAAGTACGCTGCGTCGTCGTCAGGGAACATATCGTTCTCATCTATTTTTTCAACATCTTCGTCGGCCATGCCGAGGCATCCGGAGAGCAGCAGCATCAAAGTCAGTAACAGGGTCTGTACCTTCATGGGTTTTCGGCGAACGCCTTCACATAAGAAGGTTGACCCGACGGACGAGGCTGAAAGGCTCACTGCAATCGATAGTTAATTTCGATGAGTGAGGTTATTTGGGTGGGCCTCCTCGACGGGGCATGACGCGTCCCGTGGCACTCATTACTGGCGGAGGCCGAGGGATTGGTGCTGCCACCGCCAAACGACTTGCCGCAGACGGTTATGATGTACTTTTGACGTACAACACCTCATCCAAACCAGCAGAGATGGTTGTCGACGAAATTCGTGAACGAGGCGATGATGCGTTGGCTGTGAAGGTTGATTGCTCCAACACAGGCGAAGTTGGTTTGCTTGGCATCCACCCGTGGATGGCCCGCGGCATCGATGTACTGATCCTCAATCACGGTGCGTACGACCGTGTATCTGCCCCGAACATGACCATGGAGGACTTGCGCAGGACCATGTCGGTCAATTTTGAAGGTGCTGTTGGAGTCTGGAAAGCTGTGCAAGCACACCTCACGGCGCATGCACGAATGGTGGTTGTAAGTTCTCAACTGGGCACCCGTGGCTCGCCCCATGGAGCAGATTATTCAGCATCGAAGGCCGCTCTTTCCACATGGGCCCGATCGCTGGCTCAAGCGGTGGGACCGGAAGGGAAACGAGTCAACATCCTTGCACCAGGTTTTGTTGACACGGACATTCTAGCCAACGACACACCCGAGAAGAGAAAAGAACGCGAACTGCAAGTTCCGCTCAAACGGGTTGGGACGCCTGACGATATGGCACAGACAATTTCATTCTTAGTGAGCAATGACTCGGCCTACATTACGGGCGCAATCATCCATGTGAACGGTGGACTTTACCTCCCGTAGACCATTTCAACAGCCTTGTATAGGGTCCTCACGAGCGGCTACCGAAGGAGGCGTTGAGCATGGTGAACGATTGGGACGATGACGGCGCGTTTGAGGACTTGGCGAACCTCCCTGTCGAGGATGCCGATCTCGAAGAACGAGACCCGTTCGATCTCTCGCGTGCCCTTGAAGGCGCTGCCCTTGAACACCTACATCCCGATGTTAAGCGGATGGTATTGCACTCAAAATTCGAACCTTCTGGCGACCAACCTAAAGCAATTGAAAAATTGATTTCTCAATTGGAAAATGGTCAAGAACGATGTGTCCTCCTCGGCGTCACTGGAAGTGGAAAGACATACGCCATGGCTCAAGTAATCCAAAAGCTCAACATCCCAACACTCATCATCAGCCACAACAAAACACTGGCTCGACAATTGTACCATGAAATGGCTGGATATTTTCCTGAAAATGCTGTTGATTACTACGTCTCACATTACGATTACTATCAACCAGAGGCGTACCTCGCCAAACGAGACATGTACATCGAAAAGGAACTGTCCGTCAATGAAAGAATCGAACAAGAACGCTTTGCCACCATCGCCTCACTGGTCACCCGCCCAGACTGCGTGATCGTGTCCTCGGTCTCCTGCATCTATGGATTGAATCCCCCCGAGACATTCCTGGAATACCACGTGAGGGTTCACGTTGGCCAAGAAATCGAAACAAGCGACCTCCTTCGTGAACTCATCACCCTGCAATACAAGCGCACGACCACCGATTTGTCAAGAGGCGATTGCAGAGTGCGCGGCGAAGTGGTGGATGTGTGGATGCCAAGCAGGGACGACCCATTACGAATTCAGTTCGATTTCAATGGCATCACCAAGGTATCAGTATGCGACCCAGTAAGTTGGGATGTGCTCGATGAATTGGATGAGGCTTGGATTCATCCGAAGGAATTCTACATGACGAGCCCAGAACGGCTCGAAGCCGCACTCCTCTCGATCGAAGACGAATTGGATGACCGTGTTGCTCACTTTGCAAGCCAAGGAAAGGAACTCGAGCGGCACAGAATCGATCAACGGACACGCTACGACTTGGAAATGATTCGTGAAATCGGACACTGTCAATCGATTGAGAATTATTCACTCCATTTTGATGGCAGGGAACGTGGGCAACGCCCCCACTGCCTGTTGGACTTCTTTGCAGCCTGTGCGAAGCAGTTCCATGGCGACCCATCGAAGTTTTTGGTCATCATGGACGAATCTCACGTCACACTGCCGCAAGTTGGAGGCATGTATTACGGGGACCGATCTCGGAAAGAAAGCCTCATTGATTTTGGATTCCGATTGCCGACAGCTGCTGACAACCGACCGCTGAAAATTCCTGAATTTCAGAAGTTAGTTCCACAGATGGTCTATGTTTCAGCGACACCTGGTGAACGGGAATTACGCCATCTGTGTGAATTGACCAATCAACCACTTCCAAAGGGCCTTCTTCATGCACAGTCAGGTGGTGGTGCTGGCCCGAGAGATATCGAAAAGAAACACCCAGACAGCGAATCACTGTACCACATGGTGCAGCACATCGACGGCATTGCAAAAATGGAAATTCGACCAACAGGGTTGCTCGATCCAGAAATCGAAGTTCGTCCTACGAGTGGCCAAATGGCAGATTTGCTGAGCGAAATCAACGCGAGGGTCGAAAATGGCGAGCGAACCTTGGTGACCGTGCTCACCATCAAGTTCGCCGAAGAGGTTGCAGAGTACCTCAACCGTATGGGCGTCAAAGCGCACCACCTTCACTCAGAAATTGACACGATTGAGCGAACCGAAATTATCAATGCCTTGCGAATTGGCCACATCGATGTAATTGTGGGCATCAATTTGCTCCGAGAAGGACTTGACCTGCCAGAAGTGAGTCTTGTGGCAATCTTTGATGCAGATCGTCAAGGCTTTTTGAGAAACGAACGAAGCCTTCTCCAGACCATCGGCCGTGCTGCTCGTAACCTCAACGGCCACGTCATCCTCTATGCCGACAGCATGTCGCAAGCCATGAAAGCGGCCATCACCCAAACATTGGAACGTCGTGAACGGCAACAAGCACACAACGATGCCAACAACATCACGCCGAGAAGCATCGTCAAAGAACTCCCCAAGATGAATTCGGATTTGGACGACCTCATCGCCGGCACCTCGAGTTCGAAGGATGGTTCACGCCGACTCGTGGCCAAAAAGGGCGGTCGCAAAGAAGGCGATTGGGCGCAACGTCTCAACTTGGGCGCAGGCGCATGGGCGTCAGGGGCTGGGCAAGATGGCACCAGTGGCATACAATCAAAGAATTCAATTGGAAATTCAAATATTCAATTGGCATATGATGAGCCGTCAGACGCTCGAAACCTCTCACCGGCCCAAATTGACGAATTGCTCAAGGAACTCAAATCTGCCATGCAGGTTGCTGCAAAGAACTTGGATTTCGAAGAAGCGGCGAGGCTCAGGGATCGAATTTTCGAGCTTGAACAATTGTGAACACACCCTACGGGTGTGCATTGAGCCAGTGTGGGCAGGTTCATGTGCAAGTGGCAGGTGGACAGAGCATGGCGATTCAACCAGATGAATTCGATATCCCCGTCGTGGACTACGCCTTCGAGGATGTAACGACACCAAGGTCCCTGATTGATCAAATGGCGACTGCAGGCGGATTTACCGCAACAAAATTGGCCATGGCACGTGACATCCTCCGAGACATGAAGGCGGAACTTGACGCGGCTGATGGCGATGCTGCGAAGGTGTGCAACTGGCTTTCCTTCCCCGCTTGCCTCTGCGCCACTGGAACCCGGGGGTTCTTTGTCGAGGCCATTAAGCGTCAAATGTTCAACGTCGTATCAACCACATGCGGCATGCTTGACCATGACATCGCTCGTTCTCACAAACACTACTACCATGGCGCCTTCGAACTCGACGATATTGAACTTGGAGAACATTCATTGATGCGCCTTGGCAACGTCATCGTTCCGAATTCATCGTACGGAGAAATCATCGAAGAGGTGCTCACGCCGGTGCTTGAAGAAATGTATCAAGATCGTTTGAAGGAGACTGGGAAAACCGGCGCAGACGCATGGCTTGGTTTTGGCTCAATCCATCTTGTTTGGGAACTTGGCAAACGCATTGGCACCCCAGATTCGCTGATCTACTGGGCTTACAAGCACCAAATCCCAATCGTCATCCCCGGCATTACCGATGGCTCAATTGGAGCACAACTGTTCATGCTGCGCCAAAAACACCGTGATTTCCACATCGACACACTTGCAGATGAACAGGTCATGAGTGACATGACATGGGACGTCGATGTATCGAATGCGTTAATGGTTGGCGGAGGGATTTCCAAGCACCACGTCATTTGGTGGAACCAATACCGAGGTGGCCTCGACGCTGCCGTCTACATCACGACTGCTCCAGAGCACGACGGAAGCCTCAGCGGCGCCCGACTCAGAGAAGCGATCTCTTGGGGTAAAATGCGACCGGAGGCCCCAAACGTCTGCGTCGAAGGGGATGCAAGCGTCCTGTTGCCGCTGCTAGGCTCCGACTTGTTTCAAGGAGGGGACGAACAATGAGAAACAAACCAATGGCGTTGCTTCTTGTCGCACTGATGGGCCTCATGCCCCTCGCTGGATGTTTCGGAGCCAATGAAACCACTGACTCTATGGATGAAGGAAATGAATTCTTCCCATTTGAGGAATGGCTCAACGGCACAACATGGTACCACTACCCTGGTGGTATCAACGCAATGAATAACACGTCTGCCCTCATCGGTGAAAACGTTCCATTTTACAGCCAAGGCACATACTATGGAACAGGTTACTCCACTTTTGAACCCACAATGGGCATTACATCAACGGACAACATCTACTTCACAAGTTACGGCAATGGACCGCAAGGCTCCACCGCAATTGTTCAGTGCAGCAACATGGTTGAGATGACGAGTTTGAGCGACTTCACATGTCAAAACGTCTACGGGCCTGTGCTCCCTGTTGCCAATTCAAATGACCCCTACGTCTATGTTGACCCTTGGACAGATCGAATCATGAAGTTCGACATGCATGCACTTCTCGGCATGACCGTTGAGTGGAGCGATGATGAAGGTGATTCGTGGTTTGGCCCATCCGTTGCAACCTCGTATTCGGTACAAGATCATCAAACAATTGCCTCATCGCCTTATGGAGGCATCCTCCATGAAACACTCTGGGTCTTTTGCATCAATGGAAACTATCCCTCCCCACTGTGTTCAGCAAGTCAAGACGGTGGTCTCACATGGGGACCTGAACTCCCTGGGGCACCTGTCGATTGCCAGAGCGGTGGTCTCTCTGCTCACATCATCGGAGCAGATAACGGTCATTTCTACCGTGGTCAAAGGGGCTGTGATGGCTCGGGTTATTCGATGTACAAGACAGAAGATGGGGCCCTCACATGGACGGAACACGTGCTCCCCACCGAAATCTCAGGCACTGCAGACACATGGAACGCTGAAGAAGCACAAGTTGACACCGACAGTGAAAGCAATGTCTACGCAATGTGGATGGGGATTGACAACATGCCTTACTTCTCGTACTCACTCGATGATGCGAACACATGGTCAGATGCCATCATGGTTGGACCGAGCCACCTTGAGGGAACCGGCTTCCCCGTGGTCATTGCTGGTGATCCTGGAAAGGTTGCCTTTGGCTATGTCGGGACTGAAGGCGATGGTGTTTGGCACGGCTACATTTCAGTCATTACCGATGCATTCAGCCCATCTCCGCTGATCACAACCGTGCAAGTCAACGCACCTGAAGATCCGCTTGACAACGCAAGCCCAACATGTGGCTATGAGCGATGCGGAGGATTCGGTGATTTCATCGACATGCAAATTGACGCATATGGCCGGCCTTGGCTTAGCCTATCACACAATCCAAGCGGCGATACGGGCATCATGGCTACCTTTGTCAATGGACCAACATTGCTTGGGAACGTTACGAGTCTTACGCCGCTTCCAATCGGCGGGGCTCAAACCTTAGTTTGAATGCTCAAGCATCTGCGCCAAGCAGTGCATGAGTGCGGTACGCACAGGAACGAGCGGTCGCCAGCCATCTCCATCTGCGGCATGAAGAGCGTCATGGATTGCAGAGAGGTCAGGTCGTTCTTGTCGGTTCGCTTCGACGGTCAGTGGGAGCGACTCTGATACCATGAGGGGTTGCAATTCAATTTTTGGAGTTGGAGCTGCAGTGAGTTCTTCAATCCCGAATGAGCCGCTTTGCCCTGCTGTCGTTCGTCGGTACAACATCTGGAATTCTTCGAGGGTCTGATCTTCGCCCCAGCCCCGACGGCCTGACATTTTGCAAGTTTCTGGGAAAGGTTCCTTGCTGATCAACAATCGAACAAGCGCATCAGCGACGTCAACCTCTCCAACCCACCAGTGTTCCCATCCATTCGCCAATTCGGCGGAGTGGCCTGCCTTCAGTGCATCAAACCATCGGGTCAACGCAGGAGGTACCCATCCTCCGCCAGCATGCATGGGAATCAAATCGTGAACGACAACATGGGCATCCACCCAATCAGAACCTACCTCCCCTGTGTGACCAGCAGGCGTGACCAGAATCAATTCGACGCCATCGACATCAAGGCCAATCGAATCATCCTGTTCGGTTGTGAACGGCCCGAAGCCGATCATGACGACTCGATGGCCGAAAGAGAGGGGCTTTGCCTCAGGTGTGAAGATTGAAGCCTCTCCGAATGCAAGGTCATTGGCATACTGTCCAACGACCATGTCATGAATTGGAACGTCGAGCACAATTTCGGTCGCCGACCGCAACAAGCGCTCGATCAAACCGAACATCAGTGACGAGGGTTTGCCTCGAAGATGCACAACGGGGCGAGGAGTCATGCCAACCCCAACCCCCACCCCCACATCAATCAATCGAGTTCCGAGTGAGAATTAACAATTCGATGAAGACAGTATTATGCGCCATTGGGAGGCAAGAAAAACTACATATTTTCAATTGAAAAATGTTATTTTCAATACAAATTCAATTGTGCTTGAAAACACAGATTCGAGAGGCGAAGCACGGAGAGAAGGCACTTCGGATCAAGGGATTGAGCTTTGGCCAGTGCAGATTAGGAAAGGGGTAATTTCTACCTCTTCAATTGAAATATAGATTCTTTGGGACCCTGGAGGCGACTCCTTGCTATGACCTTCAGATCGAATGGTGGAGACGAAGGTTTTGGAATGCAATCCCTATTGGAAATAAAATTATACGACATCGCCTGAAATTTCAATTTTAGACGATTTTCAATTGGCTTTCACATGAATTATACGACAAATGCAATTGGATTTCACTTTGAAATCGGGAAAGAGTATATAGCCCTTCAAGGAAACGAGGGAATAAGTCGGGTGGACCCCGACACAAGGAGATGGGAAAAATGCCGAACGACAAATATGACATCCAGGAGTTACTCCAAAGGGATGTTTACGTGAATGATAAGAAAGTAGGAACAATCGTGGGTGAACGACACCACCCGAATGAAGCTCGAGTTCGATCGATGCGGATTCAGGTGGATGCAGGCGTCGCTGATGAATTCATGCGCAAGCCAGCTGAGCTCGCACCACTGCCGAAAGAACTGGTGCACAGCATCCGAACCGATGGCACAGTCAAACTTTCGAAGTCCATGCGAGAATTGCAGCGACGATGGAGAGACACCGTCAGAATTGATGAAAAACTGTACGCACCAGACGAAATGCTCGACCGTGCAGTCCTTGACAACCAAGGACGAGAAATCGGCGTCATCACTGATCTGTTCAAAGTAAAGCGCACCTACAAGGGCGTCATCGTGAAGACACGAGTAAGCATCCAAAAGGAATTCGGCGTTGAAGCAACGTTGCGCATTCCAATTACTGCGTTCTCACGTACTCGTGAGCGCCTGGATGAAGTCGTGCTCTCGCGCACGTTCGACAAGGTCCTTTCACTGCCGTCGTACATCACAATCAACGAGATGGGCGACGAAAGCGAGTGATTGTTCACCCACTCAACTCGGCCCTTTGCCGCTCCGTCAATCTTATGACGGGGAGGTCTGTCGGCCGGTTTACAGTTGCGCGGGTAGCTTAGTCGGTTGGAGCACCCGGCTGATAACCGGGAGGTCGCAGGTTCAAGTCCTGCCTCGCGCACTCTAACCACTACAACCAGTCCATTCTGTGACACTGAACGCCGTTTAAGGTTCAACATCAGTGAATTCACTGAACCAAAGCACGCCCTGTTTCACTCGCAAAGAACATGAAGGTCCGGCGCTGGGACTCATAACGGGGAGAACATGGTCGTCTTGTCTGGAAGCAACGCGCGCCTGCTGGCGACTCAACTTGCAGAATCCCTCGGATGGGAACATCATTCGCTCGAAACCCGAAGGTTTCCAGACTCAGAAGGTTACATTCGAATCCCGAGTGAAGTGATCGACGCTGTTCGAAAAGAGCCAGTCGTTCTCGTGTCCAACACATTTCCCGACTCAGGAATCGTCGAAACGCTCCTCATGCTCGAGGCGATCAATGACGTACGGAGAGGTAATTTAGAGAATTTGCGTGAAATTGGACCTCAACAAATGGAAGATGTAGGCCCCGGAACCCTGCTTGCCATCCCATATTTCGGATATTCTCGACAAGACAAACGGTTCAAGCCAGGAGAAGCAATCTCTGCTCGGGCCATTGGCCACCTGCTTGCGTCGCGATGTGACGGAATTATCGTGTTTGATCTGCACGCCCCTAAGGTACTGGAAGATTTGCCGGTGCCCGTTGCATTTACTTCAGCCATGCCCGAATTGGCCAAGCACCTCCAAGAAACCGTGAATCCAGACTTCATCCTTTCACCTGACAAGGGTGCCATCGATCGAGCCTCAGCGGTAGCTGAGACAATCCACTGTGAATTCTCGTACTTAGAGAAAACAAGAATCGATGCCCATACCATTGTCCACCAAGCGAAGGATTTGGACGTCGATGGAAAAATCGTCGCCATTGTAGACGATATGATCGCTACTGGCGGAACAATTTGCAGAGCTGCAGAAGCCCTTCGAAGTCAAGGTGCTGTCGAAGTACATGCTGCATGCTCTCACGGTTTGTTCACAGGTGGCGCCATCGCCAGATTGATTCGGTATGTGGATGGTGTGCACGCGACTGGTTCACTCGCAAACCCTCGCGATGTCATCTCCGGAGGCCCCGCTCTTGCTCGCGGCGTGAATGAACTGTTCGAGACCTTAGAATGGAAATGATTCGAGAGCAGTGCCCCGTTTGGACCGAGATACGGGCCGAGAATGAGGGGTTTTCATGCCCTGTTCACCTGCATCTTCCATCCGTCGTGTTTATATCCGCGAGGTTCTGCGCAAGGATTGCCTTAACATGAGGAAGAAGTGAATCCAATGAGTGTACACGTGCGATTTGAAACCCCCGAAGAAGTATCTGACAAGATCTATGACATGCTGCAAGCCAACAACAATGGCCGCCTGAAGAAGGGCAGCAATGAAGTGACCAAGACCGCAGAGCGCGGCACTGCTCAATTCATTGTTCTCGCAGTTGATGTGAACCCACCTGAACTCCTCGCTCACATCCCTTTGATTTGTGAAGAGAAAGGCATCCCATACGGATACGTCCCATCTCAAGAATACCTCGCCAAGGAAGCAGGACTTCCTGACGGTGTTAAGACTGCATCCATTGCAGTCATGGAAATCACCAAAGGCGCACAAGAAAAGTTCACCCAAGTCGTTGACATGATCAACGCACTCAAGGCTTGAACCTAAAATTAGGAGGCGAAAATCATGAGCGAAGAACTCAACGGATGGCCTGCTGAAGTCGTCGAAATCGTCGGCCGCACCGGTATGACCGGTGAAGCAACTCAAGTCAAGGTCCGTGTAAACGATGCCCCCAATCCACGAGACGTTGGAAGAATCATCTCCCGTAACGTCCTCGGTCCAATTCGTGTCGGCGACATTTTGATGCTCAAGGACACCGGTCGTGAAGCCCGTAAGCTCAACTCGAGGTGAAGTGAATGCCTGAACGTAGAATCTGTACTTTTTCCGGTGAAGAAATTGAACCTGGCACGGGCATGATGTTCGTTCGCCGTGACGGTAGCGTCATGTGGTTCAAGAACTCCAAGGCTCGCAAGAACATGATCGCACTCAAGCGAAACTCTCGCCGAGTCAAGTGGACCCGTCACTTCGTCAAGGGCGGCATTTGAAGCGCTTGTGTTTGCCACTGAGCAACCATTCCGTCAATACGGAAACAATTCAATCACCCACCTATGCCGTATGGCTCATAAAGGGGGGTACAGTCGGACGGTTTGGTGAACACCATGGAAACAACCTATGTTATGATCAAGCCTGATGGCGTACAACGCGGACTTATTGCAGAAATTTTGGGTCGATTCGAGCGCAAGGGCTTGAAACTCGTCGGATTGAAGTCCGTCGTCCCTAGCCAAGAAACAGCAGAAGCACACTATGAAGTCCACAGTGAACGTCCGTTCTATCCAGGACTCATTAAATTCGTCACCTCTGGACCTGTTGTCTGCATGGCATGGTCTGGCAAGGACGCCATCACAGTGGCTCGAACCCTCATCGGTTCAACCAACGGCCGTGAAGCAACACCGGGAACCATCCGAGGCGACTTCGGCATGGACATGGGCTTCAACATGATTCACGGGTCTGACGCTGCTGAAACCGCTGCGTTCGAACTGGGCCTCTGGTTCCCAGAAGGACTCATGGAATGGGACCAAACAATCACCACTTGGGTCTACGAGTGAGTGCGACCCCAACAAGGGGCTGAGGTGATATCATGGACGAAACCGAACAGGATTCGCCTCAAGCACCTGCTGTTGAGCGAGGCCATAATCGACAACCAATCGTGTCCGTTCTCGGCCATGTAGATCACGGCAAAACCAGCGTATTGGATTTGGTTCGTTCCATTGGCAGCGAACGGCAAGCCAGCGTCATGGACCGTGAGGCTGGCGGCATCACACAACACATCGGTGCAACTGAAGTTCCTGCTGATGTTCTCAACAAGACATGTGAAGCCATGATGGGTGGGAAGAAATTCAAATCACCAGGATTGTTGTTCATCGACACCCCTGGCCACCACTCGTTCGTCAGCCTGCGAAACCGTGGCGGTTCGGTTGCGGACATTGCCGTGCTTGTCATCGACGTCATGGAAGGACTTCAGCCACAAACGATTGAAAGTTTGCACACGCTGAAGGAAACCCGCACTCCGTTCGTCATTGCGTGCAATAAGGTGGACAGAATCCACGGATGGCGCACACAACATGGACGCTCGTTCATGGAATCTTTCAAAGAACAGCGGGAAGATGTACGTTCCTTGTTCGAGGACCGCTACTGGAAACTTCTTGGCCAGTTCTCAGAACATGGATTCAACATTGAACGGTACGACCAAATTCGTGATTTCCGTCAAAATGTCGCCCTCGTGCCAATGTCTGCAAAGGATGGCGAAGGCCTACAAGACCTGTTGGCTGTCACCGTTGGTCTTGCAGAGCGATTCCTCGAAGATCGGTTGACGGACACGCTCGGCGCTGCTGAAGGAACCGTGCTTGAGATGCGCGATGAAGTTGGTATGGGTAAGACGATTGACGTTATTCTCTACCGTGGCGAGCTCAAGGTTGGAGACAAAATCATGGTCGCTGCAAACGACGGTCCTTTCGAGACCCACATCAAGGGACTAAAGCGACCAAAAGGCATGGCTGAAATGCGAGATGCTGGCAAACGATGGGTCAACTTCGACAGCGTCGAGGCGGCATGCGGCGTTAAAATCGTCGCACCAAAACTCGAAAACACAATTGCTGGAACCACGCTGTACCTCGCCAACACACCAGAACAAAAGGAAGAGGCTGAGAACGCAATTCGTCAGGAATGGCGAGCGATCTTTGACTCCATGCCAATCATGTGTTCAAAGTGCAACGAGGTCTTTCCTCGCGTGGATTTCAAGGCACACACGAAGAAGGGCCCTTGCAGAGGGGCCGAAGAGGAACGCAAAGGTGTGGTCATCAAGGCAGACACCGTTGGTGGTTTGGAAGCGCTCGGGTTTGAATTGGCTAAGTTGAAAATCCCTGTGCGTCAAGCAACCGTGGGCCCTGTCAACAAGCGGGACATACTCATGGCGAAGTCCGCACAAGATCCACTCAACAAAGTCATTCTCGGTTTTTCTGTCAAAGGGAATTCAGAGGTTGCTGATTCATTGAACGATGATGACTCCGAAATCAAATTTTTCAGTGGCAGCATCATTTACCACATCTTGGATGCGTACGAAGCATGGCGGGAAGAAACGGCTGAGAAAATGGCCGCCGAACTACGTGAATCGCTCGTGTATCCAGGACGATTGCTCTACCTCAAGGATCACACCTTCAGAGCAAAAGGCCCAGCCATCGTTGGCATGCGAGTGCTCGGCGGCCGAGTCCACATTGGACAGCGTTTGATGAAACTTGATGGCACCCCTGTTGGGCAAATCAAGAGCCTACGAACACGGGCATCGGAAGATGTCAAGGAAGCAAATCAAGGGGACGAAGTGGCTGTGGCGATCAATGGACCGACTGTTGGAAGGCACATTGAGGAATTGGATGAATTCTATGTGGATGTCCCCGAATCCCATGCGAAACGACTGAAGAAGATTGAACTCAACCCAGTGGAACAAGAAATCTTGGATGAATTGATTCGCTTGCACAGGAAAGAAAACCACTTTTGGGGACGCTGAGTCGAACGACACGCCCATGGTTGGGCTGACACTTTGTTGACTTGTCACCCCCTCACATTCATATATGGAAGGGCGCGGTTGCGAACTTGTCCTTTGGAGGCCTTACCATGGAAGCAGGATTCACAGCAGCACCCGCAATGGGTCAAAACCCCGGCGCTCAAGATTTGATTGGCACAGTTTCCGCCATCTCAAACAGCCTCATGAACGAAGTCAGCAAGGTGATCATTGGAAAGAATGAGAACCTACGCCGTGTCACCGTGGGAATTCTCTCCAACGGAAACATCCTCCTCGAAGATTTCCCTGGATTGGCAAAGACCTTGCTTGCAAACACCTTCGCACAAGCCCTCGGCTGCAAGTTCAAGCGTGTGCAATTTACTCCGGATTTGCTCCCTTCGGACATCATGGGAACCTACATGTACGACCAAAAGGCGGGTGAATTCAAACTCCGTGCAGGACCTCTGTTCTCCAACATTCTCCTTGCTGACGAAATTAACCGTGCCCCGCCAAAGACACAAGCTGCGCTTCTTGAAGCAATGGAAGAAAAGCAAGTGACCATTGAGGGTATTACCCACAAACTCCCAGCTCCTTTCGTTGTCATTGCAACACAAAACCCGATCGAGCAAGAAGGAACATACCCGCTCCCAGAGGCGCAAATGGACCGTTTCTTGATGAAGATGAGCATGGGTTACCCAGACCGGGCTGAAGAAAAGGCAATCCTCGCCCGACGCAAGTTGAGAGGAAAGGACGGTCACGATATTCTACAGGTGACCTCACCAAAGAAGGTCGTCGCCATGCAGAAGGCGCTGGAGACTGTTCACGTCGATCCAGCAATCCTCTCCTACATCGTTGAAATCGTGCAACGAACACGTGAAGACCACCGTGTCACCAACGGAGCATCGCCACGTGCCTCCCAATCGCTGTTCAAGACTGGCCGTGCCGCTGCTGCAATCGCTGGACGAAACTATGTCATTCCCGACGACATCAAAGGCATTGCATTGCAAGTGATCTCCCACCGTATCAACATGAAGCCAGAAGCAAAGATTCGTGGAATCACTGGAATGCACATCGTGCGAAAAATCCTCTCGGAAGTTCCAGTCCCGGTCATCCAACCGGCTTGATGTTTGGACCGTTGTGGTTGCATTCAAAGGGGAGAGCGTCTCTCCTTTACATGTCAGAGGAGGTGAAGAGTTGAATCCGTACAAGATGGTCATTGCCGTAGCGAATCAAAAAGGCGGTTGCGCTAAAACCACGACTGCAGTCAATCTTGCAGCTGCTCTCGCAAAAGGTTCGAAGCGCCAAGGCCTTCCAAAAGCCAAGGTGTTGCTGATCGACTTGGACCCACAAGGAAACTGTGCTACCTCGTTCGGTGTTGAGAAAAAGAATGTCAAGAAAACATCCTATGACTTGCTCACCAACGACTCTGGAGAAGAACTGCCGCTCATGGAAGAGTACCTCATCGGTCCAAAAGAACTGACTGAATCAATGCAAGACGCCTGGAGTTTGCGCAATAACAACAAGAAAGCACCGGACAGTGTTTCGGTTGGCCACCTCTGGCTGTTGCCCAGCGACATTCACCTCTCAGGTGCTGAAATCGAATTGAGCCACAAAATTGGTCGTGAAACTCGGTTGAGAGAGGCGCTTATGCCAATCATCGATGAGTTCGATTACATTATCATCGATACACCGCCTTCCCTCGGTTTGTTGTCCATCAACGCGATGTGTGCAGCCAATTGGGTGATGGTTCCGGTGCAAGCTGAATACTATGCACTCGAAGGGTTCAGCATGCTGATGAACTCAATCAAGATGATCCAACGGAGGATTAATCGAAATTTGAAAATCTTTGGTATTGCAATGACCATGGTCGATGCACGTTCCAAACTGAGTCGCCACGTGTGCGATGAAGTCAACAAGAAGATGCCAAACAAATTGTTCAAAACCACAATTCGCAGGCTTGTCAAGGTGGCTGAAGCACCTTGGAGCGGCGCACCAACCGTGCTTCTCAACAAGCCAACCAACTCTGGGGCTGGTGCAGGTTCCCTCGAATATTGGACCTTGGCAAAGGAATTCCACAAGCGTGTGCAGGAAATGCGCAGGGAGTTTGGCGTCAATGAAGTACCCCGTCTTCTCGGGTCCCGAAAAAACCGCTGATTCCAGTGTGCTGAGTCTCCGTATAGAGGTCTGAAAACCACACTTTCGGGTGTGCATCCTTCGCGGGGGTTAAGTAGCCTTGACAATGCAGTCGCGAGCAGGGATTGGAATGACTGGTGAAGGAATGACGTCTGTGAGCGTCAGTTACGAAGTCCGACGACAACTGAACACAATGCGCAGCACGAGTGGGCATAAGAGCGTCAATGAATTGCTTTTGGACATGGTCCGAGCCCACAAAATCGCAAAAATGAACGGTGAGATTGAAACCCTCCGTGAACGAATGAAGGCGGTTGCAGATGTCGAGGTTGAACACCTTGTCGATCGACTCAACTTGGCTCCATTCAAGGTGTGATCACATGATGGAATGGCGACCTCCTGGCTACGAGTTTGATGCTCGTAATTTGGTCCGTGCCCTGTTCAATGAAAACACCGACGAAGGGAAACTGCTGGAAGCTGCTGCTTGCGGGCATGTGGAAATTTTCGCTCGTTCAACCGCCTGGAACGGCGTTCTATGGCTGATTATGAACACGCTCAAGCAGGATGGGAAGTCTGTTTATTCAGGCGAGGAACTTGGCGCCTTGCGGGAATCATTGCCAATCGTCTGGCGTTAAAGTTCAACGCTCGAATCACTTTTGCTTATCGAGCCATTCTTGGCCGTACCATTTCCATTGATCCATCGTCCATCCATCAGGAAGTCCTGCTGCGGGCACGGGTGGAGCCTCGCTAGGTTTTTCGGTCACTTCTTGTGCCTGTGCTTCCGGCTTGGCTTTAGGTTGGGATGGCATACCCGCAATGTCCTCGAGGCTGTCTTCTTCCCCATACAGCGAAGAGGCGTCAATGGTTGTGGAAAGCTCATCTGTAGCATCAAGGTCGTCGTCTTGAACAGTGAAGTCGAGGCTTGCCACGTCGTCGTCCCATGCCGAATCCGATTCTACGCCACCTTGGGCTGACAACCCGGCCGTTCCCTCGAGTGCCTCTGCCGATGCTGAATTCGTTTTGTTTTTTGGTGCAAACGGTGTGCCATAGATCTTCATGTTTTTCTGTGTTTGACGACGCTTACTGAGTGCAGCGATGGCCACAATGACCACTGAGAGACCAGCAAAAGCGACCAGCCCGACGCTAATGACTTGCTTGAGCGTGTTTGAGTCCACTTCCCCACCGTTGTCCAACAAGCCTGCATTTTTGCTGGCGTTCCATGCTGCATAGGAATAGTCGGTTTCGTTAATTCCCTTGCTGCGACCGAGGTAGGATTGGTACGCATCGCTGCGCCAGCCCATGCATGCATCGCTGAGATCATCGAAATTGAGCAAACAGTGATCTTGTTCGGTTTGAACGAGTGGGCGTGAATCGTCATAATCTGCGTTTGAACCGACACCATCTTTGTCATTGTCGAAATGCTCAGAAGGATCTTGATCCATGCCAATGGATTCAGTGCGGTCAACCCATCCGTCACCATCAAGGTCTTCACATCCAAAGGACGGCACTTCGATGAAGCCAATGGATGCGGTTGCGTTCGGTATCCAAGCCCGGGTCGAAGTACCGATTTCCCACGGGCAAGCGTCGGGTATGAGACCTGTGGTGTTGTCGCCAAATCCATCGCCGTCTTGGTCGAGCCATTGAGTGCCCTGATTTGGCAATGCATCGGCGCCGAGTTCAACACCAAAGGAATCATCAGGATTGGAATAACCGTCCAAGTCTGAATCTATGCAACCATACCGATCGTACTTGGAGAATCCATTCTGTGTTGGGCATGCATCAGGCATTAAGCCATCCGGGTTGTTGCCATAACCGTCTTGATCGGTGTCTGACCACTGCGTTGGTTCGTCAGGAAACATGTCTCCATCTTGCCCTTGGATGTTGTCACCGTAGCCATCGCCGTCTCGATCTTGCCATTGGTCTGGGTTGTTAGGAAACAAGTCGCCTTCAGTGCCTGCGGGGTTATCACCGTGTCCGTCGCCATCAGCATCGATGTACTGAGTTCCATCTTCAGGGAACTGATCCCCGTTGAATCCGTTGATGTTGTCACCGTAACCATCCATGTCAGCATCTGTCCATTGTGTGATTTCAGTTGGGAAGGCATCGTTCGTGTCGGTAACACCGTCACCGTCCGTGTCCAAATCGTAGAGACGGACCTTGGAGTATGCAAGGAATGATGTGACAATGTAGACTTGACCTGTGTATTCGGTTTCGCTTCCAACCACCGGGCCCTGGGAGGTGTATGTTTCCTCTTCAGTAAAACTGGCTCCATCAATCATGGTGATTTTGCCGTTTTGAGTTCCAGCGATGTAGGTGCTGTTGTCCACCTCTTCGAGATGAACAACCGATGAACCATGACTCAGCGAAAGAGTTTCGACAGCCCATGAATCAGTGTTGTACCGATAGACTGCACCGTTTGCCGAGCCTACGATGAGGTTGCCATCATGATCTTCAATCAAGGCATTCACTATGCCTCCGGGCTCACTGAGGGTCGTGAGGGTTGTACCGCCGTTATCAGCAATGGTCACTGTGGAATCGATTCCACCCAGTGCAAGCCGACCATCTGCAAGGACAATGAATGAGTTAAAACCGCTCTGAATCTGCGGTGAGTAAATTCCAGTGGCTCCTTCGTTGTCGTATTCTTCCGCTCGTCGGCGTCCCCCGAAGTATGCAAGCCACAAGTCGCCTTCACTGTCCCAATCCATGTCGTTGACTCGTTCTGAGGTCGAAATATTGCGATTCGCAATTTGGAGTTCCATATGGACAACAAACACGCCCTCATCATGAGCGACCGCCGTCAATAGTTGAGCATCATCAAGGCGTGCCCCATTCGCTGTGACGTTAAGATCAATGGTCCAAAGGGGAACGAGGATGCCATTGCTGAACGCATTCACGCTAAGGTTTCCGTTCCCGTCAACGGTCAACACCGTGCCGTCGTTCATCACTTCCCAGTGGACGAGTTTGGCAGAAGTCTGGTGCGTGTAGCCTGCATCAATCAAGACCACATCCGATGCTGCAACCGCTGGCGCGAATGCAATCAAGGGAAGCATTGTGAAGGCCATGAATACCGCAAGAAATCGGTTCATGGCTCACCCAAGCCCTCAATCAATATGAAGGAGCCGATGCTTGGTGTAGCAGCGTTCGACTTCAAGCATCTTCATCTTCTTCCTCTGAACTTACCTTTTTTGCTGGGTTAATTTTCAGAGGCGTCAAGCGACGAACGGGGGTGATTGTGGCCGTTGATGGCTTGTCTTTCGGTGTTGGTGACTTGCCTCGAGCAATGGTTGGAGGTGCCCCTCGCGCCTTCTTAGGAACAAGTTGCGGAGGCACAGGTTTGAGCGTCGTTGTCTTGACTGGCTCAGGCGTTGATACTGGTGACAAGACAGTGGTGATCGGTCGGAGCATGGCCGATTCCACCTCGACTGCTTCAACAGCAATGTCCTCCACCTCGCTTTCAACTGCCTCGACACCTGCTTCTGCTGGTGCTTCCATTGCTTCGACAACCGGCTCAACTTCAGATTCGAGTGGTGCAATTTCCTCTTCGACAGCTTGCTCGAGTTCTGCAGTGGACGCCGGAATTTCCGCCACTGAAGCATCGCTGGTTTCGGACGTCGGTAGAGGGATGGCCTGAACTTCAGGTGTCACATTCGGTTGAACCAGTTGGTTTGCCGGCTGCAATGGGGTGCGGACGACCTTTGGCTGGATTGGTTGAACGAGTTTTGGAGCAGATGCGGCACCGAGAGGCGCCTTGATTGGCTTCACAAGTGGCGAACCTGGCATTGCAAGTGGCTTGCTGCTGGTGGCTGGGGCGCGCATGCCTGCAAGACCCATCCTCGGTTGTGCTGGAGCTTGACCGCCGAGCATTCCGCGCATCGGACGTCCCGCAGCGGCACCGAGAGCGTCTGGGCGAGCGCCCAAGGCTGTTGGATCCATGCGAGCGCTTGCTTGGCTTGGTGCATTCTGTCCCGAGATGGATTGCATCCACATTTGGCGCTTCTCAGCCCTTGTGTCGGTGGTTTGGAGTTCTCGGAATTCGGCTTCACGAGATTGGTATGTTTCCTCGTCTCGGTCCAGTTCACCTTGGACTTGCTTGGTCACAGCATCTCGCATCTTGTCTTCTGCCATTTCCTTGAATGCGTCCATCTTCTCGGTCAAGCCCTGAAGACGGTTGCGTATCTCAGCCCGCTTGAGGCCAAGTTGCGCCTCGATTTCAGCACGAATGTGTGCTTCGCGCTTTCGAACATCGATGAGTGCTTTGTTTCGCATGATCTCTTCACGCTTGTCGAGCTGGCGTTCAAGTTGAACAGCGACTTCCTCTTCTTTGCGCTCACGGAAGGCATTGAGGCGCTCTTCCATGTCCACCTCGAGTTCAAGCGAAGTTTCTTCCTTGAGCAAATCCAAGTCGGTCTCAAAGGTCAAACGCTCGTTGCGCAGTCCTGCATCGACTTCAGACATGATGGCCTTTCGCGCAGATGCTTCGCGGGATTGGAATTCGAGTTCAAGCCGCTCGGACCAGTCGGACTTCTTGGCATCATACTGCGTTTCTAGTTGCTCACGAAGTTCAGCCTCCCGCTCATAGCGGAAGCGAGCCAAGCGGTTTTGGATCTCAGCTTCTCGTGCGCTTCGGTAGGAAGTAAACTCTTCATCCATACGATGTTCAAGTTCAGCGTCCACATCGGCCTTGAGGGTGCGTGAGATGTCATCAATGGCCTTGGAGAACGTGATGTCGTATTTTTCTCGAAGCCGTGACTTTCGTTCTGCCAAGCGTTCGGAATGGCGTGACTCAAGTTGTTGTTCTATCTCAATGCGGACTTCATCGCGACGGCGTGCGATTGCAAGTTCGACGTCCTCGCGCATTCGTTCTTCGAGATCTTCAGTTTCTTGACGAAGCCGACCTTCGAGTTCAGATTGGAGTTGCTCAGCGATGTCCTCTTCCAAACGGAGGCTTCGGCGTTCGTACTCTGCCTTGAGACGCGCCTCTCGTTGCTTGAGGCGAGTGCGGAGTTGCTGCTCCAATCGTGTGCGAATGCCCCGTCGGAGTTGTTCTTCACGTTCGGCGAGGCGAGCGTTGTGGCCTTCTTCAAGTCGTGAGATCTCGTTGGCTTCCATCTCCTCGAAACGCCGTTCCATCTCAGCCTGAATGTTTGCTTCAATGTCTCGGATTCGGTGTTGGAGTTGTTGATTGAAATCAAGGGAAAGTCGTTCCTTCTGAATGTCGAGGCGTTGTCGATGTTCTTCATGGAGTTGTGATTCGATCTGTGCCTTGAGTTGAGTTTTGTGCTCCTCCAGTCGGCGGTCTTGCTCAACCTCGAACTGGTCTTTCATGGCGTCGAGTTGTCGATGCAAGCGAAGATCAAGTTCGCTTCGCATACGAGATTCTTCACGGGCCAAGGCATCGTGTTCGAGCATGCTCAGGTCTTGCTCCATCGCCTCTCGCATTTCCTTTTCCAGTTGATCGAGGGTCAACTCGTGTTGGACAGCAAGGTCTGCGGCAAGAGCATCCTGCATGGCTGACACTCGCTCTGCAATCGCTTGTTGTCGCAACCTGCGCTCCCTGCGAAGATCTGCACGGAGTCGCTCTTCTTGGCGGAATCGAGCCGAGGTCATGTTCGCTTGGTCGAGCGATGTGGAGGGGGTGGAGGTGAATTGGGAACGAAGCGCTGAGAGAGCCACCTTGTCAGCGTTTTCACGCTTCTTCCGTGCTGCATCGAGTGCCTCAGTACTCTTGCTTGCGCTCGGTAACATCGTATCCCATCCACTGTTTCATGCACTTCTCATCATAGATAAGGAGCGCGACGGGTGAAGGGCACAGGAAGGCTGTTTCGGGGGGGCGTTGCCAACTCCAAAGGCGCCGTATCCTCGGACTTGTTTAGAGATACGAGGTACTTCAAAATTTGACATTGAAGACTGTGCTGCATGCAGGGCAATCAATTCTTCGTTCGCCGGGTTTTCGCTTCATTCGCAATTGGCGTTCACACCCAGGGCAGGTGATTTCGACTTTGGGGGTGTGCGGTGTTAGCGTGAAGTGATGGGTGCATGAAGCACACTTGAGGTGGGCTGGTCGCTTGTTGACGCCCACGATCAGAACCTTGCCACATTCAGGGCAACCGACTTTTTCCTCCTCCCACTTCTTCCGAGTGATTGGGTGGTCAACCCGGACTTTTGCAGAACACAGTTTGCATTGAAGTTCTCCGAGACCGCTCGGCAACAAACCCTGGCATTTTGGGCAGCTTAACGCGGGTGGCGAGATTCGAGATTCAACCGTGGACTCTTCGCTCATGTTTCAGCCTCCCTGTCTTTGTTTTTGATGTCTTCCACACAGTCATTGGTCAGCGTTTCTTAGCAATCAAGACAATGCTTTCGGGTAAGAAGTTCCATGGCATATCAAGGTGAATCCCATGTTGCTTTGCGAGAAGTTCCAGCATATTCTTGGCACCAACCTGATCCCTCGAGCCAGTCAATTCTATGACACGAATTTCACCACCGTGGTCCACTGCTTCAAGCACCCCTGATGGCAATGTTGTGGTCGTTGTTGCATCAACAGGTTGTGCGGCCGGTGAGGGTTGCTGCACAGCCTTTGAGGCTTGGAGGAGTTCAGGAAGTTCCACTTGTGCAGCAATCCGCCACCATCGGGCTCTCCCCTGGTCGCGATGGTTTTCCACCAAGCCAAGAGAAGCGAGTTTCTTCATGTGATGGTAGAGGTTGTACCGATCGACTTCCAGTTGTGTTTCGATTTGAACCGTGCTCATTTCATCAACGTTTGAAAGCGCAAGGTAAACCGCCCG
>OCRI01000108.1_pt1 | contig 24995 bp, 20 predicted proteins | sample 1534641 | NCBI WGS metagenome assembly OCRI01 (sample SAMEA3275473, study PRJEB22092) | marine metagenome | reverse complement strand
GAAGTCGAATGCTTGGAGTATGTCTGTTGTGTGTAATGCTTATGTCTGCACCAGGGTGTTTGGAAGAAACATCTTCTTCGAGTTCTCCAGGGGCTAGTGGGCCTTGCGACTCGTTTGAAGATTTGAATAATTCAACCAACGGATCTGTTGTAAGTGAAGTTGATGTTGCAACAAGCGAAGTATCTCTGTTAATCAGTCATGCAGCTGATGGATTGAATCCTACGTGCTATTCTGTCGTAATTGAATTAGATCACGTTTTGGCTCCAAAGCATTCTGACAATTTCAGAACCCATTCACAATTGGGTAACTTCGACAACACAGAAATGCATCGAATCATTGATGATTTCATGATTCAAGGTGGAGATTTCGAGAATGGAGATGGAACTGGCGGATATGCTGCAAAGTGGTATGGAATTTGTGATGGGCAAGCAATAAATCAATCTGATTGTCCTGACCAGACTCATTACAACGTCCCTGATGAAGCAGACAACGGACTGGCTCACACCAGTTGCAAGATTTCAATGGCAAAAACCAATTACCCAAATACAGGAGGTAGCCAATTTTTCATTATTCCAGAAGACAGTACTCCAAACTGGCTTGATGGAGTTCATACTGTCTTTGGGACGGTAACCAACGGTTGTGAACACATCACAACAATCTCAGAAGTTGCAACAGGGCAAGGAGACAGGCCAGTCTATTCAGTCACGATTGTTAGTGCAACCGCTTCTGAGTGATACATCAACCTCAAAGAGAAGTTTGCTTTCGCAAGACCATGTCAGGCCAGCGTTATACTGTGGCCTTCGTGCTTGTTGGCTTACTCGCTTCTTCGACACTTGCTGCGCCTGTTCTTGCTGATGTTGAGTGGGAAGCGGATGGATGGTTGACGACTGCACTTGCTGATGAGCGTCTTACTCTTGGTGATGAATTCGCTTGTTACGGTATGCCAGGGTACTCATGGTACAATGATCCAGGTGCTGTGGCAAAAGAATGTCGATCCTATATCGAGAATAATACGGATGCTTCGAAATGGGGCGAGAATGCTCTCTCGACTTACGTTCCTTCAGGCTTAACGATGGCTCAACACAATTACATTAAATCCCAAGATTTTGTTGTTCATGGCGATAATACAGGCCTCAATGATACGGTATGGCACACCTCCACTGATGTTCCAAACGATACATGGGATTGGTTCAATCTTGGACGACGTGGTGGAAGTCTTGAGAAAGGAATCGGTGACTTAGATACTGTTCGTTCTGCTGTTGAAGAAGGTGGTTTGGTCAATCTGTATTGGATTGGTCGAGTTAACGATGCAACGATTCGTCATGATTCTGATGTTGTCGATTACTTGGAAAATGATGCTGAAGCTTGGATGACGACATGGGGTCAAGCATGGTCCTATTGGTCGATAACACAATGCTATCAACTCACCAAAACACTTGATGAGAGTACTTCTGAACTGACGTTCCTTTCTGAAGTAACAGAACAATGCACAAGTGTCGCTCCATTGACTTGGGATGTTCCTGTAACATGGCGCTTATCCTTTGAAAATGCGACAGTGACAGATGTTCAGAATCTTGCCGGGATGTCGCTTACCAACCTTACTGATCAGCGACAGACTGCTGAAGGCTGGAGGATGGATGGAACTGATTTATTGCTTTCAGTCAAGCGTGGAACTGTCGTAAAGGTCATACTTGAAGGTGAAAACATCGAATTTGATGTTCTCAATCAAACGCAATTTTGGAATGGATATGATGCTGCTGTTACCATTGCTGCCCATGATACGACAGACTTGTTCAAATGGTCAAAGCGCTTTGATTCTGATGAACAACTCCGCTTCACCTGGCTTCTTTCCCCTCGCACAATCGATGGCAGACTCCCTTGGTTGCCTTATCTTGCCTTAGCCTCTGGTTTGTTGACAATAGTGGTCATGATGGGCGTTCTTGGAAGAGAGGGAATTGGACCCATGGGTGGAATCATGAGCCAGAGAAAACCATCGTTAGAAGAGGAATAGGAGCGAAGGCTTCTAATCGGTTTGTGAGGAGCAGTCGTTAGGAGGGTAAGAAATGGAAGACGAATCAGTCCGTATTGACCCATGGAGCAGTAATCAATCCACAGATTATGCTCGAATCATCGACCAGTTTGGTCTTTCTTCGCTTTCTGGGCTTGATTTACCTGCTCCAACAAAACTTCACCGAAGAGGAATTGTCTTCGCTCATCGTGACCTTGATGTCATCCTTGGAGCACATCAACGCAAGGAATCCTTTGGAGTCTTAACGGGGTTAATGCCCAGTGGACGAATGCATCTCGGTCATTCAATGGTTATCGAACAAGTTCGATATTACCAAGAGATGGGAGCTGATGTTACGATTGCAGTTGCAGATCTTGAATCTCAAGCGACTCGTGGAATCTCTCTTGCAGATGGAAAAGCAAGTGCTCGGAAGGATTACGTTGCCAATTATGCAGCATTAGGTCTCCTTTCTGATTCGACTGAAGTCTACTTCCAGTCACAACGTTCCGCAGTTCAGAGACTTGGTTTCCAACTCGGAAAACGTACAAACCTGAATGAATTTGAATCGATTTATGGATTCTCAGGAGAGACCAATCTTGCTCATGTTCAAGCACCTATGGTGCAAGTAGGTGATATCTTACATCCTCAATTGGATGAATATGGAGGCCTTCGTCCAATCGTTGTCCCAGTAGGTGTTGACCAAGATCCACACCTTCGACTCACTCGTGGTCTAGCAGGTAAGACGAACTGGTTCAATGTTGGTCCTGGTAAGCGTAGTGGAGCCTTGATTCGTTTATCTGTTCAAGAAGAGAATGCAGAAGCTCTTGGTCAATCTCCTAATGGACGAATCGACCGTGCTAAGCGACAATCAATCTTTGATGGAATTGTCAACAACATGGAAGCAATGGGCTTTTCTGATATCATGTCCAATCCGAAGGAAGGAACTGTTATGGTTCCAAGTGCGACATCACAAGATATCCATCGAATTCGAATGCAACTTCTGGCTTATGAGCGAACTTTAGGCGGACAAGGATTGCTTGCACCATCTTCCACATACCATCACTTTGCTGTTGGGTTGACTGGCGATAAAATGTCGAGTAGTAAGCCGAAAACAACCATCTTCCTAGACGATGAAATCGCTGCGGTCGAGAAGAAGATCAAGCGTGCTTTCTCAGGTGGTCAACCAACCATCGAAGAGCATCGAAGACTTGGTGGTAATCCAGATATTGATGTTGCTTACCAATACATGATGTATTTCTTTGAAGATGATGACGATTATCTTCAAGAGATAAACCAACACTATCGTTCGGGTGCTCTCCTTGCTGGAGAGATGAAGCAACTTTGTATAGACCGGGCTACTGAATGGCTTTCAAACCATCAAGAGAAGAAAGATGAAACAGCACATCTTGTCGATGAGTTCTTCGATGCGAAATCACTTTGAGAACACTGCTGGGTCTGGTCCAACAGGTAGTCGCCTTAATTCGTCTTCAGTCAAATCTCTGTCAACAGCGTCTGGATGAAGGATTTGAGATAATCCATGCGGATCAAGAAGTTCAATCTGGAGTCCATCTCCTTCCAAACCTGCTTTTTGGAGCCGATGAAGCATATGCTGAAGCGTCTTCAAGTTCTCTTCTTCGTCCGCTTCTAGATCTTTCATGACCATCTCTACAATCTTGATGAATCGATTGAGTAAACCTTCCATGTTCGTTACATAGCCAGTTGCATTACCGCCCGGGTTGACTTCAAGATCGAGTTCAGGTATGGATACAGTGCATGATGAAGAACGGATGACTCGAGCATTGAGGTCCTTCTCAGAAGCGATTTCAAAGTTCCATCCACCTGGTTTTCTTCCTTCTGCTGGAATGAAATCTGTTTGTCTCCATCCACATGCATGACAAAGAACAGTCACTTGGGTGTGCTCACCGAAATAGGGAATCTCATCAACATGGGCCATCATCCCGAGTTGACCTTCTTCCTGGCACATGGGACAAGGCATCTCGATTGCTTGTTCTTCCATCAAAGTCCTCCAAGACGTTCGGCTTCACCATTGAATGCTTCATCTTCGAGTCCATTGAGCCCAACACATCCGGGTGGGAGAAGCATGACTCGTGTTTCGGTGATTTGAACGATTTGTCCACCCATGTCGTTTTCTACGAAGAGATGGAGTCTGGCTAGAACGTTGGTAACTTCCTGCTCTCTGTTCATGAGTCGTGCCATTTCGACCAAAGCAGCATGTCCATCCGAGACCCAATCGAGCAGGGTATCGACTCCAGTCATATCGATTAAGGTTGCACGGTGAAGGACCATGCCTCCATCGTTCATCGGAATTGGCGGATTTGGAAATCGCTTCCCTAGATTGTGAAAGAGTCCTGAACTTGGAGGCGGTATTGGTTCATCAGCCACACTGCTAACACCACTGGGCATTGAGAAGGTACGCAATGGTTTGCCCACTGGTTGCTGAGGTTCTTCGGCTAAATCGATCATATCAGGAACGGTATCTGAACTCGCAGGCTGTTGATTCATGAAATCATCGAGTGAGAACTGCCCTTCATCAGGTTCAGAGGGGCGTTTCCTTGCCATATGACAGCGCTATGTGCGGTGGCACAAGAATGCTTTCTTTGTTGATGATGAAAAATGATGCTTTCTAAACGGCGAGTTGATAAGGGGCCTGTGGCAGGGTGAGATTGCAGACCCCGCAGTTCATATGGGGTGGCAATCAGGTGAAAAACATGGAAGCACAAGATGGTGTATTGAAAACTGGAACAAGCACAGTAGGAATTACCTTCAACGGAGGTGTCGTTGTTGGTGCTGATCACAGAGCAACTATGGGTCACTTTATTGCAAACAAAAGTGTACAGAAATTGTTCAAGATTGGTGACAATCTCGCTCTGACAACTGCAGGTCTTGTTGGCCACGCACAATCACTCTCTCGTACCCTCGCTGCTGAAGTTTCACTTTACCAACTTCGAAGAGGACAAAACATGACCGTCAAAGGTGCAGCTACTTTCACTGCCAACCTTCTTTCTGGACGCCCTCACTGGGTACAACTTCTCATCGTTGGTGTTGATGCAGACGGTTCTCACGTTTACTCAATCGACTCCGCAGGTGGTTCTATTCCCGATGTCTACTGTGCAACAGGTTCAGGTTCACCTTACATGTACGGTGTTCTTGAAGATGGATTCTCCGAAGGAATGAACCGTGCTGATACAGTTCGTCTTGCTGCTCGTGCTCTGAGTGCCTCTGGCCAAAGAGACGCTGCATCTGGAAACGGAATGGATCTCGCAGTCATCACGGCAAAGGACGGTTACGTCCCAGTCGAGCAATCCGAAATTGATTCTCTTCTAAAGAAGAAGTGAAGTCCCTTACCCTCCCGCGGCTTAGCCGTATTCCTATGGATATGCGTAGCATGCTAAGTAGCGGCAGGAGATGTAAGAATGCGATTAACCTTCAAGGAAATCAAAGATGAGATAAGTAAGATTGTACCTCGTGATATCGAGTACAAAGCTGATTTAGAAGCGGGTGATATTGCCATATTCACAAGTGAAATTGACAAGTTCGTAGGTTCTGAAGGACTTGCTGGAAAAATCTCGAAGAAAATCAAGCGTCGAATCGTTATGCGTCCGAATGCTGATATTGTCATGGATAAGGAAGCAACAACTGCAGTCATCAATGACCTCGTACCTGAAACAGCTGAGATATCGGAATTATTCTTCGATCCTTGTATTTGGAAAGTCATCATACAATGTAAGAATCCCTCAGAGGCAGTTGGTAGAAGAGGTGCAATTGCCAGAGAAATCCGAATTAAAACTGGATGGGAAGTCACCGTCGAGCGAACCCCACCAATCATCTCCAAGACCGTGCGTGATATCCGTGGATATCGAGAAGCACACGCTGAAGAGCGCAGGAAGTTATTGAGAAACTTCGGTTTGAATATTCACAGACCAAAGCGACCAGGTTCAACTTGGGCTCGTGTCACTGCTCTTGGTTCCTATCAGGAAGTTGGACGTGCTTGCCACTTTGTCACCACGAATGAATCGAGAATTATGATCGACGTTGGTGTTAACATCGCATCCGATACCGACCCTATGCCATACTTCACTGCACCTGAAGCACTCCCATTGGAACAAATCGATGCAGTGGTTTTGACTCACGCTCACTTGGATCACGCAGGAATGCTTCCTGTCCTATTCAAGTATGGATATCGAGGACCTGTCTTCTGTACGCCTCCAACTCGAGATTTGATGTTGCTTCTTCAAACAGACTATCTCAAAGTCGGTGGAGCGGAAGGTAAGCGTGCTCCTTACGATATGGAAGACATCCGTATGTGCATGCGTCACGTTGTTGATGTTGATTGGAATCAAACCACTGATGTTGCACCTGACGTGAAGATGACATTCTCGAATGCGGGACATATTCTTGGTTCCTCAGCAGTCCATCTCAACATCGCTGATGGTAAGCATAACATTGTTTTCTCAGGCGATCAAAAGTTCGAGAAGTCTTGGCTCTTCGATGCTGCAAATACCCGTTTCCCTCGATGTGAAACACTTGTCATTGAATCGACATATGGTGCAGCTGGTGATTACCAACCATCACGTGAAGAAGCAAACCAAGAACTCCAGGATATTGTTACACGTACCTTGCAAAGGAACGGTAAACTGATTTGTCCTGTATTCGCTGTAGGTCGTTCTCAAGAAGTTATGATTGCTATTGATGATCTCTTCCGTTCAGGTGTAGTTGAACCTGTTCCGGTATGGCTCGATGGTATGATTCAAGAGGCAACAGCCATTCACGCAAGCCATCCAAATTATCTCACTGCTGCTCTACGAAAATCATTGCAACAGGATGATGGTGAGAATCCATTTACAAGTCCTTGGTTTAGAACCGTTGAAGGAGCACAACGAAGAGAGAGTATCGTTATGGATACAAGTCCATGCATCGTTCTTGCAACATCTGGTATGCTCAACGGAGGCCCTGTCATGAATTACTTCCAAAACTGGGCTCATGAAGAACGAAATTCACTCTGCTTCGTTGGATACCAAGCAGAAGGTACCCTAGGCCGTCGTCTCCAGAAAGGATTTGGTGAAGTTCCTATGCTGATTGATGGTCGTACTGAAATCGTCAAGGTTGGTTGTGAAATGGCTACGATCGATGGATTTAGTGGGCACTCAGACCGACGGCAATTACTTGCTTTCGTCGATTCCATGAATCCAAAGCCTCGTAACATCATCTGTCATCACGGAGATTACTACAAGTGCAGTGAACTCGGAAAAGAGTTGAGAGATAAGTATCGATGTCGAACCTATGCTCCAAAGAATCTTGAAACAGTTCGAATTCTGTGAAGGGAATTTCCTTCTTCAGATGTCGAGAGCATTGTAGCCTTCTTGCATCCAGTGAAATCCTTTGATGGTCCATTGAAGCAACGCATCAACGTGTTTGTCCGTAAGACCAGCAGCAGCTGCAACCTTCAGTAGAACCTCTCGTTCTGATTCTTCGACTTCACGGTCGGCCATTGTCATCAAGCAGATGTCTCGTAGAGCAAGTTTGATCGAACGAGGATTCATTGAAGCAAGATGCTTATCGAGGTTGAGGTTTGCACTCAATTTCTTTCGGAGTTGTTCTTTTCTCTCAGGAGAAAGCAAGGTGGCTCCGAGACGTTGTTCGAAAAAAGCCATCTCAGGTTTAGAAATACTGTTGTCTACGCTTGCTAGATAGGCAAGAAGTTGAGCGTATTGGAATCGTTCAGACGGTTCCATTTGGTGGACGATGTCGTGAAGCATGCTCCCTCCTCACAACCGCCATTCATGAGTATTTTGGTTGAGTGTAGATGGAAAATTCACATAAGGTTGGTTCGGTTAGGATTGGTTAAGGGGTTCACTATGTCAAAGCAAACGGTCTCAATTTTCCTTGTTCTTCTCTTGCTCGTACCACTCATCAATACAGCGAGTGCTGATGAAGCAGAAGGACCTGCTTTAGAGGCTAAAAACTTCTCTGCAGTCGTCGATTCAGACAATGAAACAACAACACTCTCTTGGGGTAATGTCGATACAAATGATTTCGTTGTTCTCAATGATTTGAAGTTCACCAATTATTCTCTTTATCGCTCAGATGAACCCCTCAACACTTCGAATTTCTTGGAATCTCAACTTATTGCTGAACAAATACAAGCATGCCTTCCCGCAGATTCCTTGGCAGAATGCAAAGAACGTCTTCACACAGTAACTAATTCAATTCCACCGTCGACCAATGGAAGTTTCTACTACGGTGTAGTAAGTAACCACAACGGTACGATCATCAGTAATTTCACTGCAGGCGATGCGGCACTTAGTCAACCCATCCTCGAGTATGGTTCACCAATTGCATCACCGTATGCATTGCAAGGATCTTACGATGTAGATAATTCAACAACAACCTTGACATGGATTGATATTTCAACGGTTGATTCTTCGATGACTGATACTCACACAACATCTCTGTGGAGTCACACAAGCGCTGCTAATCCAACCAATTGGGATTCTTTAGTAAAGACCGAAATTGCTTCAAATCTGAGTTCAGATATAGCTCAATTCGAAATTGTACATTCACAACCAGTTAGCCAAACAATGTTCTACACCGTTTTGCATACATTTGCTGGAGAATCAGACTCACGGCTGTTGTCTGGTAATACATTGGCTCAAGGAATTCTTGAAGACAATACAGGTTCCTCCATCACTGGTACGCTCATCGCTTCATTCGATTCGACATCTTCCATCACATCACTCAATTGGAGCGGATCGACAATTGAAGATGAAAACCATACACTACACATCTGGAGAAGTCCTTCAATGATTGTTGACCTTTCCTCAGATGAAGTGACTGAACTTGCTCAACTTCAAGCAAACGCAACAGAATACAATTATTCTGTAGAATCAAGTTACAGTGGTGTATCGTATTACCTCATTACGCTTTCAGATCAACTCGGTAATCAGCAATCGAACCTTGCAACTGCACCGAATGCAGCGATTTTCGAATACACACTGATTCCTGAAGAAAACATCATCGATGATATTGATGCAACATTCTCAGAAGGAATTACTCAGATCACTTGGACTGATATCACTGGTCATCCTGAAGCAACATACCAGGTCTGGAAATCCACTGTAAGCAGAATTAACACAACTTCATTGTCGGGCATTAATGTTGAGTTACTCGCAGTTGTAGAATCAGGTCAAGAACATTTCAACAACACAATTGCAGCAGGCACCTCTGGAAACGCTTGGTATGCAGTTACAGTGATTGCTTCCTTTGGCACACAAAACGTGACCTATGCACAAACAAACATCACCATGTCTTACAATTCAATGATGTTACCAATCGTTGAGGACACGACCTCTCCTGAAGCACCGCTCGCTCTTGATGCAGAATATTTTGCTAATGGAACAACTCAACTTCGTTGGGCTGGGCGTGCTGATGAAACTGGAACTGAATGGATGCTTTATCGAAACTTGAACAGTGATTTGTCCGATGAATCCCTCTGGGTCTCGGTTGGTCAGATGATGAATAATGGTGTCTCAGTACACACATTGTATGTCGACACAGTTGCTCAAGAGGGTGAAGTCGTCACTCCAGTTTATGCTATTGGAGGCATCGATGCGTATGGGAATTCGATTGAATTTACCAACTGGAAACTGAGTAGTTCTGTTGAGGAAGATCGTCAAACACCACAAGCACAACTCAAATTGTTTGATTCTTCACAGTCATTGGAAACAAGTCGATGGTTTACTGGAGGCGAAGACGCTACATTCTCCAATCTTGAATCGGATACTTATTCCATTCAGTTTGCACTATCAGATGATGTTGTCTCCGTAACATATGTACGTTCATCTGAAACTCAATTACAAGTTCTTGACCTTAGTCAGTCGACTCCACATATTGATGTCGCTATTTTAGAGTCCGTTGAAAACATCTCATTCTCCTTTACAGTTACAGATAATGCAGGAAACATCATCACATTCGACACGATGTTCTGCACAACATGTTTGATCGAACCTCAAGTGATTATCGAACCATCCGACACTGATGACAACGATGAGGATTCGAAGAAAGGAAAGGGCTCAGATTCAAACCAAATGATCTTGATTTCTGTATGTGCATTACTCGGTCTTCTGGTTGTGTTGCTCCTTGTTCGTACATCTCCGAAGAAAGCTCCAAAGGGTCTTCCATCGACTGAAGAAGATGCATGGTTTGGAAAATACATGAGTCAAGACGAGAACTGATTCTAAAGAATTGGTATCTCGTAATCGGATGAAATTAAGTCCGGTAATTCATCTCCAGCAGGTTCAATTCCAGAGGAGTTTCCTCCCTTTTGCATGATGACTCCAGCAGTACTTCCTTGATTCTCCTCATCTTTTGCGTCAAATAAGAAATATCCGAAGCCCATTAGAATCGCACCACCAATGATTGGAATGATCATGAGTGTTGAATCACTATTCTTGAACAAAAGGACCACTGCTGTGATCAACAAGCCGACTGCTGAAACCATTAACAGCATCCGAGAGGCGTTCGCCATAACATCGGCGAAGAAGTGATTTGCCATAGCATTTCTTTCATTACGTTCATTATTGACCACGTTGTTCAAGAACCGATTTGACTCTTTCAACTCATGGCGGGACAAGAAGGTGGGTCCAAATCCTCACGTGGGTGGCTCATGACTGCAGTTGCTCCTTGGGGAGAAAACGGAGAAGATGCATTTGATCAAGGTCTGGTTGAACTTGGTCTAGGTGATGCAAGATTAATCCAAGTTCAGGGTGCTATGCTTCCTCTAGGATTCAACATTGTTCCTCCTGAAGCATTGCCAATGGGTTCTCTTGTTGAATGTCATCTTGCGACTGCATATGCTTGGTCTGGCTCAACGGCTTGCGCAGGAGTTGGCTATGCGCTTTGTGAAACACCAGAAGGTGAAGAATGTGCAATTGTTGCTACGATTACAACCGAAGTAGACTATGAAGAAACAGTTCTCCTCTTACGCAGAAACATTCAGCGTAAACTCGCTTCTCGTGATTTAGAAGTTGTTGCATTTGATGTTGCTGTTGATGAAGTGACTGCGGGAGCAGATCATCACGGTGTTGCTATTGCAGCCTTGATTCTACCAGATTCATTACGAATGGCAGGTCGTGGAAGAACCGGTACAATCCGTGGCGCACTAACACGCAGTGCTGAGCCTGAAAAGAAGCGTGTTGACACCAAGGCACCTGCGGCTCCAGCACGACGTCCTGGAGGACAACCCCAAAGGTCTAGTCCAGATTTTAGTTTGTGAATCTTCTTAATCTGTTGCCGTAAACCACCTTCATGGAGAAATGGAGTGTTGTACGGTGTCCTGCTTGCAGGAATTGTCATGGCACACGTACTCGCGCCCGACAATGCCCGCATTGTGGGCAGACTCTACCAAGCAGTACTCCTATTGTAGCCACAGCTGATTCAGCAGCTCAATTAAGAATTGAAGTGGCCTTAGCCAATACTCCAGAAGAGATTCGTGATGAACTCCGCAAAAAACTAGAGGCCTCAGAGGAGCCTCTTGTGGCCATCAATTCAACATCACCTCGGCGCTTGTATACGCTGATTCTTGAGCAAGCAGGAGAGAGTGGTATTATTCGTCGTGATGATGTCGAGGAAGTTTTGCTCAAAGTTGAGTCCGACATGGATGCAGATGACCTTTTAGATCAACTCGAAATCAATGGAACCATCATTCGTCGACAAGACGGAACCTGGCAACTCCTTGAGTGAACTTCATATGGCGAATGGCGTCCCCCAAACTAAGGGCGTATGGGTTAGTTTGGCCTATACTCGGGCGTTTGGGACGCTTGGACCCAAGTTCAAATCTTGGTACGCCCACCATCATATCGGTACATTGCGAGTCGATCGACTCGATGTGCAATCCACCAAAACAGGGGGAGGGCAAAAACTGCTAAGGGATTTATTGTCCCCAAAAATAGGCTTGCGTATCCAAGCAGATATGCCGCAAACGCTAACCACATGAGTGGGGAGATTTTCAAATGTCGAAAACAACGTTTGTGATGTTCTTTAGTCATCATTAATCCAACACTGAAAAAGAAGCGTTTGGGCTTAATTCCTGATATTTCGTTTCCATAGACTGCTCGAACTGGTACATCTTTGACGTTCCAACCTTCAGATGAGAGGTGTATGAGCCAATAATTTGGATAACCATAGCCGTTCCATGAGTTGTTCCAATTCCAGTGTTGAAGCAACGTCGATGAGGATGCAGTATATCCACACTGAGGGTCTGATACCGTTCTTCCACTTGCTAATGTCGTCAACCATCCAAGAACCTTTGATGCACGACGCCTTGTTTTCGGCATTTGTTTGATATCGGTTGTATTCATCATCCGATTTCCTTTGACAAAATCGGTATTTCCTGCTAAAATTGGTTGCAGAAGCGACTCCAAATTATCTGGATCCATTTGCCCATCACCTGCCATGACGACACTGATGAATGGATGTCCTAGATTGTTGAGAATATATTGATGGCCTCGATCAATAGCTCCACCTACGCCTATTCCATTGGTCTGTAGGATGATTTTCTCAAATGAAGTTTGGATGGAATTGGCTCGTTGAGTAGTCTTATCTGTTGATCCATCATCAATGACAACAGCCATATCAATAAACTCGGGAAGAGTTTCCAAGACTGTTCCTATATGCTGTTCTTCATTACGGGCAGGGATGACAACACCGATGTATTGTCCTTCCAGCATGTACATTCCAATCGTTCGTCCACAAAAGGGGTTGTGTCGCAATCCCCATGAGGGAGAATTGAAAGGTAGGACGTCGACCAGAGGTTGTGGTTAAAGGCACGTTGCGAGTAATTGGCGTCGGACAAGATATCGAACTTCGTGTCGTATCTTTTCTCACTCGAGCACGCCAAGTGACTGATGATGTCGTTTTTATTGACCTTGGTTCCGAAGATGAAACTAAAATTCTCGTTGAAGAAATCGGTTGCACGCTCCTTGAAACAGACGAGAATAACTTACTCAATCTCACAAAGGTACTGCATGAATCGAATCTTGAACCCGTTGATAATTATTTGATCATCAATGTAAACAAAGAATGGTCTTTGCGAGAGTTTCCTCTTCATCTCAATCGTTCAAGAGAGGGATGGGATGTTTACGTTGGTCTTGTATCTGATTCTGGTGATGTGGATAACCCATCAGAAAGTATTCTTTCTGAATCGAGGTTCCAACATTGTTCATTGAGTCATAATGGTCTGCAAGAACTCTCGAAATCACCTATGTCATGTACAGCGCATGACCTTTCTGCTGCTCTTCGGGTACGTATTGTTCAATCAACCGCTCTGCCGACACTTCCTCAACGTGAGTCACTTGCAACCGCTTCACGATTTGCTCAGTTATTCATGTGGATGATCCAATCAAGACATCCACTGTTCTTGTTTGGAATTCCAGGTTTAGTGTTGTTTATTCTTGGATATCGTCTCTCGGGAGGTGTTGTTGATACCTTTACGGAATTAACAACAGAATCGCTTGGTGTTACCTTTGCAACAATTGCTATGACGTTGTTTGGACTCTTTGCTATGATGGTTGCACTGATGCTCTATATCATGGGCAAGCAGGTTGAGCAAATACAAGCCCAATATGAGTGGCCAAATAAGGAGTGATTCGATGACTGGATTGATTTGTTTGGATATGGACAGAGTGTTAGTCGATCACCTTTCGACTTGGCAATTCGTATACGATAATTTAGGAATCAACAACGATGAATCCTTTGAATTATACAATCAAGGCCTTCTTGATGAATGGGACTGGATTAAACTCGATGTAGCATTGATCAAAGACAGTTGGCTTGAAAAGCATGGTTTTCCCATTAGCGATGCTGACTTACGTGCTTGTATGGAAGGCATGCCGATGATGAAGAATTACAAACTCCTCATCCAAGAATTACTTAATGATGGCCATCACGTAGCCATTGTAAGTGGTGGCTTACAACAAACTGCACGTGATATTTCTGCTCTTTTCCCAAGCGATAAGAAATGGAAGAGGCGTTGGGGAGGAATCGATCGTCACACCTCAAAGCGACTTGCAAATGGTTACGATACGCGATTGCACGTTTTTACAAATGGTTGGCTTGTAGGTTCTGCAAATGCAGATGGTTCATTGCCTGTTGCAGATTTTGGGCGTTATCAAGTTCAAATGGATGGTAAAGGAGCGCTTGTTCGTATGCTTCAAAGAAGACTAGGAGTCGATTCCAATCGCATCATTGCAGTTGGTGATTCAGCAGGGGATATCGGTATGTTTGAGGAAGCAGCTCATGCAATTTGCTTCAATCCGTGGGATGAACGACCCATTCCTTATGCAAACGAAGTGATTCGTGAAAAGGACTTGGTTCTTGTTCTTCAATCATGTCAATCATTTCTTGATCCCAACAAATGAATATGGTGTTTAATTTTGACTAAACCGTCTTTGATTAACCGTATCAAAAAGCACCCACTTTTTCATTCATTCATGATATATTCCGCATTTCGTGCTGTTTATGGTATCGGTATTCTGCTCGTTGCATATTTCTTTGCAACCAGTACAGATGCACCATGGTGGGCAACTGCTCTAATCTTCATCGCTTCAATGATCTTCTCGAGAATTCTCTTTCGCTTCATTAAGAAATTTACAGGTAAAGAAGAGGCAAACCCTCTTCCTTAGAATAAAATAGGTCCATGCGCATGGGTAACCATGTCAGATTTTGACGACATGGTGTCAACAATGTGCCTGAATTGCGGTTTTCTTCTCGGAGAATTTATTCCTGGAATGCCGTGTCCTCATTGTGATGAGCCAATGTTATGATACAACGTTTACATCATGCATCTTGAAGGTTTCAAGTACTGCATTAAGGGTTTCTTCATTGACATTCTCAGGTGGATGAACTCCGGTATCAAGTCCACATGCTTCCGTACCAAGTGTAGCAAAGCGTGATGCAAGTGCATAAGTGACCAGACCAGTTGTACGTGCCATAGATCCATTCCCGTCTTTACCATAGTCTGCTACAATCCATTGTTTTGAATCCTGCTTGCTTTCACAGTAGACTTTCATCCAAGTGAATTCAGTTCTGTTCGAATCAAATTTCCAGGCTTTGAGAAGGTCTTCTTCAGGCGTTGAATGACCTTCAGCAATCCATCGGTCGATATGCTGGGGCCAACGAACGGTGTATTCTGCCATATCGTTGGCATTGATTGTATCGAGGACACTTCTCAGTCCATCAGTTAGGAATGCTTCCATTCCATCAGTTCCGTCAACATCAATCTGATGTCGTTCCGTAAGAGCTGGTACTTCCACAACTGTTTGATCTCTAAGAATTCGAGCAGGTCTCGTGTATTCTTCAATAACATCAGATGGTGAAAAAGGAGCCATGTATGACCATTCATCGTCGGGCTCTGTAGGATTTCCTCCAACATGGATTGTTGCCTTTTCTAGGAATCCGAGTTCTCTTTGAGCATGTGCAAGGAGCATGTTGGACAGACCAGGAGCGATTCCAATGTCCCAAATCATAGTCGACCCATGTTGTTTAGCAAGTTCATCAAATTGCTGAGGATCTTCTGCCGTGAAGGCAAGGTCAACGATGTTGTGACCTCCAACAACAAGGTCTTTGCGAATACCATGGCCAATTCTTCCAGGGAGCATATTGATGATGATTTCGTCACCATTGAGAGACTCAATATATTCCTTTGCATCTCCTTCTATAGATTTAATCCGAGTGTTATTCTTGATTGAATCAGGTAAGTGTAGGTCGACTGCAACAACTGAATGTCCGTCATCAACGAGTCGTTGAACAACAAACTCTCCAACCAATCCGCAACCAAGTGCAACAATTGTTGTCATTACTCACCCTCAGGGCGTAACGCGTCGAGAATCTCTCGGGAATGGAATGACTTCTCGAATGTGATCTGCACCACTAAGCCAAGAACAAACTCGGTCAACACCGAGTCCGAATCCACCATGAGGTACACCACCGTAACTTCGTGTGTCGATGTAGAATTGGTATGCTTCAGGTGATGTTCCTTCTTCAGCGAGTCGAGCAAGAATCTCTTCTTCTGACCAGGTTCGTTCGCCTCCACCTATGATTTCACCATAGCCTTCAGGTGCTAGAAGATCATGACAAAGGACATATTTGTCATCGGTTGGGTCTTCGCGATGATAGAATGGTTTAGCAATCTTCGGATAATGTGTAAGGAAGTGAGGAACATCGAAATCTTGTGTCAAGATTTTCTCTTTCGAATAATCTAAATCTTGACCCCATGCAACATCAACTCCTTTTCCTTGGAGAATTTCAACCGCCTCATCATAACGCATTCGTGGGAATGGTGTGTCAGCATAACGTCCAATGAGTTCTAAATCACGTCCAAGATCCTCAAGTTCTGTACTTCTCTCATCAAGCAGCGTTGATGCGATGTGGCGTACAACACCTTCGCCATGAGCCATAACCTCTGCGTTTGTAGCCCAAGCAATTTCCATTTCAGCATGCCAGAATTCAGTAAGATGTCGTCGAGTTCGTGATTTTTCGGCTCTGAAAGAAGGAGCAATCGTATACAACCGCTCAAGTGCAGGCATTGCAGCTTCAGCATAGAGTTGCCATGATTGTGTCAGGTAGGCTTTTCTTCCAAAGTAAGGGACTTCGAACAATGTTGAACCCCCTTCGACAGCACCTGCAACAAAGTTCGGTGCTTGATACTCGATGAAATCTAAGTCTCTGAAATAACTGTGAATCGCTCCGAAGACAGATGATCGCATCTTGAGCATTGTCGTCATTCGACTCGTTCGAAGATACAGATGTCTGTTATCCAACAAGAACTCAGTTTCGCCTCCATCTGCGGCCTTCATTGCAGATTCGGTAATTGGAAATGGCCGTTCAGGGTCAACAGGTCCAACGATTTCAATTGAGGAAACCACGAGTTCATGCCCTCCTTCACTTCGTTCGTCGACATTGACAGTTCCAGTGATGATGACAGAGGATTCGATTAATGCAGAAGCGATGGATTCGAATTGATCATCCCCAACAGCATCACGCTTTGCAACACATTGGATCGTCCCTGTAGAGTCGCGAAGAACAACGAATCGTATCTTATTGGAACCACGTGTTCTCTTAACCCATCCTTTCAGTTCTACTTCAGCGCCATCATGGTCGCCGTTTTGGACGTCGCCAATCCAGATGTCTTTGGCCATGAACGTCCGTTCATGTCATAGCATATCATGTTTGAAGTCTGGAGTTTTCCAACACATACGGATTTGAGCGCTTGTTTAATCAAAACAGCGAAAGCATCAAACATGTCGAGTTCAGTTATCTCACTGTGTCAAAAATAGTCGTGTATGCAATCGGAGGCAATGCTCTGGCGCCACCAGGCGGGGCTTCTGGTGATGAACATGCAATGATCTTGGCTCAAGTGATGAGCGATGTTGTTGATTTACTGGAAGCAGACTGGTCCGTGGTTCTGACACACGGAAATGGTCCACAAGTAGGCAAATTGATGTCGATGGATGCAGATGTAATCCACACAATGGATGAATGGGTTGCAGCAACACAAGGCATGATTGGCCACACACTTTCTCTTCAACTCAATAGTATTCTTTCACACCGCCATCGTCCTGAGCGAACGGCTGTGGTTCTGACACGTGTTCTTGTTGATGCAGAAGATGAAGCTTTTTCGTTTCCAACCAAACCCGTTGGTCCTGTATTGAGCGCAGAAGAAGTCATGGCCAGGGATTGGGATATTGCAACGACAATCAATGGGCCTCGTCGTGTTGTTGCGAGCCCTATGCCAATGAGTGTGCTCGACATTGATGTGATTCGAACGCTTGTTCAGCAACGTGCAGTTGTTATTTGTGGAGGTGGAGGAGGTATTCCAATTATCAATGATGATAAGCAATTCAAAGGGATTCCATCCGTCATCGACAAAGACCGTCTTTCTGCCTTACTCGCTTCGGAATTAGGTGCAGAAGCACTGATTATTTCCACTGGTGTTGAAGCAGTATTCACTGATTTTGGTTCAACTAAACAAAAAGAACATCGAACATTAAGTGTTTCACAAGCAGAGAACTATCTCGCTGAAGGTCATTTTCCTGAAGGATCAATGGGTCCAAAGATTTCAAGCATGATCGAAGCAGTACGTCATTCACCCGGGATGCGTTCAATCCTTTGTAAACCGGGAGATGCCCTTTCTGCACTACGAGAGGATGCTGGGACGACTTTGTCCCATGATGATTAAATACATCTTGACAGAGGCCAGCGTGGGCCTGTAGCTTAGTCAGGTAGAGCGACGGACTCTTAATCCGTAGGTCGCGGGTTCGAACCCCGTCAGGCCCGCCTTCACAATCGACCTTCAGGGTTGACTAATGTCGTTACTTTTCCATCGTTTGCTAAGACGACAACATCACACATATCATTGAAGAGTCCAACTTGAACTACTCCAGCGATGTTGAGGATTTGGGTTTCCATCAAGAGTGGATCGTCAATTGTTGCACCAACATTTGCATCAGCGATACAATTTCCGTTATCTGTATGGATAAGTCCTTCTTCATGAGAGCGAAGGGTTACGTTACAATTCAACAGAGCTTCGAGTGCTCGTACGGTTACGTCCGATGAAAAAGGAGTGATCTCGATTGGAATTCCAAATGCTCCAAGGCAATCGACTTGCTTTCTGCCATCGGCTACAACAACCATTGAGGCCGATTGTTGTGCGACAATCTTCTCTCGAAGTAATGCTGCTCCTCCGCCTTTGATGAGTTGAAATTGCGGGTCGAATTCATCTGTTCCATCGATGACGATGTCCAAACCAGCGACCGATCCAAGTTCGACCAATGGTATACCAACTTCATTTGCGAGTTCTTCTGTAGCAACCGAGGTTGGGACGCCAACGATTTCAAGTCCTTCTTCCCTGATTCTTCTTCCGAGTTCTAAGACAGTATACTTGACCGTTGAACCCGTTCCTAGACCTACGTTCATTCCTGATTTTACGTACGAACAAGCGGCTTCACCTGCGAGTTTTTTGAGTGCTTCAGCATCGCTCATAGTGCACCCTTGTTTCGGACGGTTGATATTGATTGTTAAAATTATGAGTCAGATTTCTTGCAAGAATGCTTTTTGGGTGGAAAGAATAGGGAGGAACATGGGTGGACGCAGCCGTAACGTAATGGTCGTCGGTTTGATGCTGTCAGTTTTTCTGATTTCATTAGGTAGTCCACTGGTTGATAATACAGCGCAAGACCTCGTTTTTGAGGATGTAAGCGTGTCCAATGCAACACCTACTGGGCAATCCAATATTGTCAGTATTGGTTCCTATCCTGACGGCGTAAACGATGCAATTTCAATTAATGTTCCAAATGGAGAAGCCGTGACGTCCATCGACCTTTCACTTGACGAAAATGTTCTTCCCGTAAGTGCCGCTAAAGTATGGGATTCTCCTGCAGATTATGATCATCCACAAGCAGTTTATGATGGAGTCGATGTTAATGGAACCAGTTTGGAACTGTTGCCTCAAGGTTGGACCTACGATATGGAAGGGACGAACTCATGGACGTTTAGCGGTAACAATGTCTGGTTCTGGGGATACGATAGCAGCCTCGGATCATCAAACGGTGTTAGCAGTGGTTCCAAAGCTCTGTATACCTACAATGGGAATTATCCAAGTTACATGGGAGGTCCATACTGGGCCACTTCACCAGTGATGAATTGCGGTGGCTGTTCGGGTGGCTGGGATCTTAAATTCCAGAAAAGGCTAGGTGTTGAATCAAATTATTACGATCATGCCTATGTTTCAGTGAAAAACAATGCAGGGAATTGGGTGAATGTATGGTCGAATTCCGGAACTGTGAATGATGGTTCATACACCACCCAAACCATTACGATTTCAAATTATGTTGCTGGCAACTCCAATTTCCAAGTTCGTTTTGGCCTTGGTTCCTCTGACGGAAGCGTTCAATATACTGGATGGAATGTCGATGATGTCGAAATTCTTCCAAAGGCTTCTGGTGTCTCAACAGGTGAGGGGAACTGGACTTCTCAACCGTTTGGTCCTGGTGCAGGCACTGGTTCTGAACCATCTTCTTACGGTTTGATGGTCATCGATGCTGAAGTGCCAACAGGTGCTCTGTTTGAATGGTCCCTTATCGATGCAGCAACAGGAACTGCAGTTCCTGGCTATTCCCAGATGACTGATTTACAAGTTGATTTGGGAGGAATCGATTGGGAAGCAACACCTTCTCTACGATTCCAAACGCACATGATTACAGGCCAATCAGGTGGTCCTAAGATCCACAGTTTGGGTATCAGCGGTGCAATTCATGAATCCTTTAGCGCAAATCCTGCAACACATGACTGGACGCTTGCAGGAACATCATGGTCTGCAACCACAGGGCTTGTTTCAGGAACTGGCTCTCTAACTTCTCCAATATACAAGATATCGAATGGGTTTGGTGCACTTTCTACTTCGATTACAGCAACAGGTAGCCCCTTGCTTGAAGCGAATGTTGATGATACTGGATGGCAATCTGTCCCTCTTGATGGATACGATATCCTTGATGAAGTAAGTCACACAGTACAATTCCGTTTCACATCTGTAAGCGGTTCGTATTCGGTTGATTCGTTTGATGTGGAAACAGTTCGCTCGAATCCAAGCACAGGAATGCGAATCGATATTGGTCCTGACGGCGTATCAGATTGGGGTCTTGACGGGGCAAATGCCGGGTCATTTGGATTCCAAAATAGACTTGCTACTGGACAAATGTGCCAGACGATTGCCTCTTCACCAAGTACTTCCTCAATGTTTGACGTCCTCTTACCGCTTGCAGGTGTCAATGATTTCGCCTTTACACTCAGTTCTGATAATGTAATGCAATCACCCTTTATGAACATCAAAATCGCTGGTTCTGATGTGACAAATAGAGGGTTTACGAATTTCCAAAATGCTCAACTCATCTCATTTTCTCAAACTGAACTAGGCGCTTTGAACAGTGCTTTATCGAATGCGGCTGATGACCGAGGGATTCTTGGATTACCTATGGCAAAAGTAAGCATTACCATTGGATCCTCACAATCTACTGCAGACGTTACGCTATGTGGTATCTTTGCTCCCTATGAGGCCGGTATTAACTTGAATTTGGTTTCGACTTCTTCCGTCGTGCAAGCTATCAATCAGCAACTCTCCTCTATCGTAAGTATCGGTGGAGTGAAGGAAGTTCGAATTCCTATTCGCATGATGTCGTCTGGTTCGATCAAATTAACACTGAATTCGATATCGACAACACCTACTCTAAATCCAGTGTCTATTGCTATCTCTCCACCGATCGATACGCTTACGCCTTCGACGGATTGGATTACCGTTAATTCAACCTTTGATCTTTCACCACTCGGAGTCAGCGATGCTGAATCGTATGTGAAAAATAACGGCTGGAGTGTCGATATGAGTTTGCGAGGTGCAACAGCGACCTCGTCTGTTCAATGCAGCAGCGTACTCTTACCACTCAACGGGGCATCGACCTCAAGTTGCCAACAGAGTGGATACAGTTTGGGATGGAGCGATACGGATTCCAGTGGAGAGATTAGTATGATTGGAAGTGGAGCATATATCCAATTTACACATCGTTTCCAAATGCCGATGACATGGGATGATGAGCCATATGCTTCTCTGAATGTGATGTTGGTCAGCCCAACTGGACCGACTTTACCTCTGAACCACGTCTTTGGATTGGGACACGCAAATGGTATCGAAAACGACGTATCATTGAAGCGCTTCACCATCGAATCTCAATCAGGTATTGAAACCGATGCGGAATCTGCTCTCTTGATACCAAATACATTTGTCACAGTTCATGCTTATTTGGGCTTCGAGGATGTATCCAATGCAGTTCCTCGTACTGGACAAGCACTCGTTCGATTGCTTGTTGATGGACAAGATAAAGGTTCAACAAATTTGGTTGTTGATGGAGTTGCATCAATTATTTACAACGTTCCAAGTACAGTACAAAACTTGACGATGGAACTCGAAGTGACACCTCTTCTTGGACAAGGAGCATCCTATGAGGCAAATCCAATTGCTTCGTTCACAATGGATACAATCGCTCCAATGTTAATCTCGATGGACATTGATGAGTTTGATCACAGAGATGCTTCTCCAGCAACCGAGGTATCATTCATCATTGGAGACAATCCGACTCTCCCTCATCATGCCAACGCATTGATTTGGAGATCATGGATGGATGATTCCAATATGGACGGTCAAATCGATGAAGATGAGATTCAAGAGATACCATTGAAAGCTCCAGATAATATGCTTGCAAGCACCGGTGAGTTTTCACTTACAATGGATACATCGAGCGCTTCTGAAGGTGATTATGTGCAAGGATGGTTGTCTGTCGCAGATGGTGCAGGCAATATTATGATCGAAGGTGGAAACATCTACGCCCCTCTCTTCAACATTCAACTACGTGCGGATGGAACCCCCTCACTCGGTACTGAATTCGACCTCATGTGGGGCCAACATGAAGATGGATGGTTGCATCCTGGTGAAGCAAATCTCTTACAAATTCCAATCTGGGATAAGAATGGAATTACAGATATTGAACACATTGAATTAGACCTTGGTTCAACAACAACCGACTCTGCTATGATTTATTGGAATTCCAATACAGAACAATGTTACAGTAACCACGTATATGTCGATGTTGAATCCTGTACACTTATTGGCGGAGATGATGTCTTTTCTGAACAAGGGGCATTCAATGTGAATTTCAGTATTGAATGGGGCTTTGACCCAGATCCAACCCTCTTGCGAGTTCCTTCGATTTATCTTAAAGATCGTCTCGGACAATTCGTAACGGTTCCTCTATACGATGCATCCTGGCACTACAGTGGCGAATTAGCTCTTGATACATCACAGACTTCACTTTCAATAGATGACACAGTTGTGTCGCCTCATGGAGCATGGGCCTCCCCAGAATCCACTATGGCCTTTGATGGAGAAATGGTTTGGTATCGCAGTCAGCGTACAATTGATCAATCACTTGATCTCCTTATGAGAATTAATGGAGAAGAATCGGTCGTAGAATCCCATGGAAATTTCTCTTATCGACGGTCTGTTCCAACTCAACCTGGTGAACATGGTCTGTTTGTTTCAATGTATAATCCTCCAAGCGGTGCGATTTTACGAGGTTTAACCGATGGGCCTCTAACGACCATTTTTGTTGATAATTCTGCTCCAATTCTTATGGAACTGAATCGACCTGATGGAAGCGTAACGATTGCTGAAGCAGATTGGTCCTCTATTGATGTCACTCTATCCGTTCGTGAACTGGCTCAACTTGACCCAGATTCACTCAATCTTCACTATTCCATCCATCCTGCAGGTCTCGGAACCAATGTTGCATCAATGTACGAAGGTTCCGAGCCAATGGTCTTGCTAGGTGGGCGTGCATTCGGTGAATCTATCCCAATTTCTGCTAGTCTGAATATTGATGAATTGATTTCGGAAGAGGAACGTTCAGAACCTCTTGAACTGAGAATATGGGTGACTGGTTCTGATATGGCCGGAAACGCATTTTCTGAAGATTTCAATGATATCGATGCTGCTTACAATGTATGGGATTTGGAACAACGCGTTCCAGAATTTGAATTCGTTGGTGAACCAGGATTGAAGAATAGTGGAACTGTACGTGTTGATGATTCAGTTCCAATTACTGCAACCATCATCAATAATGGAAATGCTGATGGAAGCGTCCAAATCGTTCTAGAACTGGTTGAATCGAATGGGGCACGTACACGTGTTGACGCTCGCTTACTGCAAGTTGCACCGGATTCGACCGTTGTTTACGAGAGCACTTGGATTCCAACACGAACTGGAACAATGTGGCTCGAAGTTCAAATCATGGGCGGAGAGACCGCTCAAACACCAACTCTGAGAGTTAAAGAAGCTGAAAGTGAAGGATTCCTCGGAACAGTATCCGAAGTCAATCCATTGATGCTTGGTATTCTTGCCGTATTGAGTATCGTTCTTGTTGGACTCCTTGTCTTTGGATTGCGATCAGAACCTCAACGTCGCCCTGTTAATCAAAAGAAATTCACTCAACGAATGCAGAAGGCTGAGAAATCACTTCCTACCTTGCCTCAAGCACAACAACAAACGCCACAACAGGGTCCATACGGGGCTCAGACTCAATCGGGTGATGTTGGTCAAAACCCTTACCAGTGAATCTGATGGATTCATATGCAAGTGGTTCCACAGACACATGGAGGGAGTGAGAGGATTGCTGACAGAGTTCGACTCTGAGGAAAGTCCCCTCTCCGTAGTGCAAGTGGTTCACAGAAGTGAAAGATCAGAAATGGTCAGGTCAATGCCACAGAAACGATACGATACCAGGTGTGTACAATGATGTTGAAAGACGGAGGTTGCCTGAGTGTTGATGGAACGAGCAACCCCACTGGAGCAAGTCCAAATCGTCCCGCTCATGCTGCACGCACAGGGACAGGTAGGATGCTAAGTTGAATGCAATCGCCGTAAGGTAACAAAAAGGGGCTTACTCCTCACTCCCTCCACCCTTAAGACTCATCATCTATAGAGGAAATCTTGTTTAATCCATTCCACAAATCTTTACCAGATAGGTAGCCTACAAACTCCTTTTCTTTGTCATGAAGCAGAACCCCTTTTGGTTTGTATTTGTTGATCTTCGCCCAAGCTTGAGATACATTCTCTTCCCAGTTAATGGAAATGATGTTTGTATTTGCACACTCACTATATTGCCTTGGGGTCTTGATGAAAGTATTCAAAATAATACAAGTAATTTAGCTGATGCTTACAAAAGAAATGAATTAGATAAAGGTTCTAAAATAGGAATTTTTGCTTTAAGCGCAACTATTGTTGATAGAGCAGAGCCAAGCGAAGCATTAAAATCCAATGCATCAGATATAGCAAATGCATCGAACTTGTTGGCAGACATGTGTTATCCCTCGT
>OCRI01000106.1_pt1 | contig 25354 bp, 48 predicted proteins | sample 1534641 | NCBI WGS metagenome assembly OCRI01 (sample SAMEA3275473, study PRJEB22092) | marine metagenome | reverse complement strand
ACGTATACAACTTTATAAAAGATTACCAACGTAGTATTGAAAAAGGTAAACTAACACGTGGTCAAGAACGTACAGCTACAGAAGGTGCAACTGGTAGATTAGTAGGTCCTAAAATAGAAACATTTGATGACACTACTATAGTTAGAGAGTCAAGATCTGAAGAGGCTTCACAGCGGGTTCAAGAGATATACGACCAGCAAGGTACAGCTGGTGCTTTTGAAATTATAGAACAGTTTAAACCTATCACTAGTAAAATAGTTGAGCGCAGATCTGAAGCTCCTGGGTTTGATAGACAATTACTTACAGACGAAATAGAGACAGGTAAGCGTGGTATAATAGATTTAATTAGTGAGTATGATCCTGAATCAGGTGTACCGCTAGCAGCTTATATAAATAAGTTTTTACCAGCAAGAGCTATTGAATCGTCTAATAGAATTTTAGGCGAAGAGTTCACAGAAGATGTTACAGAAGCTAGAGGTGTTGTAGCTGAAGAAGCCACAGTAGAAGTTACTGAAGAAGCTAAAGGTCCAAGAAAACCTACTGAAACAACTAGGTTTAGTGATATAGCATTAAGCAACTTAGGTGTAAAAAATAAAGCTGAAGCTGAAAAACAAATATCAGATGCTACCAACAAAGCGTTTAAAGGTCAAGACGTAACAAGGTTTGGTCAAACTAAAAACGTACCAGCAGCTGTTGCGGATATATATGGTAAAATGTTTGGTGTTAATCCAGAAACTATATACGATAAGAAACGTAACTACTCTAAAAAAGACAGCGAAGGTTTAACACGTATAAAGCAATACTTAATAGACAACGCTACTAGCGACTTTGCTAGACTACCAAAAACTAAAGATGACTTTGGTAAAGCTACGTTTATACCTAACAATGTAATGAACGCTCTGTACACAGACGGTGAACTAACAGGTACACTAAAAGATTACTTAGATCTTATTAGAGAGAAACCTGTTAAACCTATTTACAGAGATAGAGTAGGTCAAACTATACGAGGGTTATTTAATACTAGTATTAGAAATCGTATGGTTGAAGATCTTATACCTAGTAAACCTGAAAGAGCTAGAGCTGGAGTTAAGTTTGCTAAAGCTACTAAACCTAAAACAGGTATTAACGCTGCAATAGAAGCTATAGTTGGTGGACGTCTTCCGTTTACACCAGAAGGAAACAAACAATTTAGGGATTTTTTAACAATTGAATTACCTAAATACTTAGGTAAAGATGTTTTGAAAATTTTAAAACCTGGTGATTTAGCTGGTGCTGGTAATTCTGCTATTGGCAGTAGAAAAGGTAGTGGTGCTATAGGTAGAAATTTTAGATTTATAGGTAATATATTAAGAACTAGAAAGTTTAAACCTGAAACAGAACAAGCTTTAGAGTCAGGTGAGATTATGGATCTTGAAGTGATGCGTAAAGAGCTTGGTCAAGCTGTTCAGTTATTATCACCTGAACAAGTTAAAGATGTAGCTGCTGCAACTTCTAGTCAGACTAGAGCTAGCATGGGTAAAAACGAAGCAAAAAAAGACTCTATAAAACGTGGTAGACGTTTAATACTAGATGCTTTATTTAAAGCAGTTCAAGCCGATCCTAAAAACATTATACCAATACGTGAACTTTTATACAATCAGAATGCTAATACTAGTTTTGGTAGAAAGTTTGCTACAGTAGTTTCTACAGAAACAAATTTAAAACCAAAAGAAAATACATGGGAAGAACATGTTTATCAGTTTGGTAATTGGGTTACACGCACTTTGCAGGCGTTTAAAACTGGTGACCCTAATATAGTAAACAACTGGTTGCAATGGGCTGATGATAATTACTATCAAGAAGTTACGGGATTATCTACGCAAGGAATTGTTGATGGTATATACGAAGGTTGGAAAGCTAAAGCGCAAGAGCATCCATATTTAAAAGAGGCGTTAGACGAAGCTTTTAAAACCGGTGATTTTAGTAAAGTACCTTCTTCAGATATAAGAAAGTATAATGAGTTTTTTACTTTAAATCCTAACATTAGAATTAGAGACGGTGTAACTGATGCTCAAAGATATAATGTAGAAGTATCTACTAGTTTACAAAATAATAAAGCTGTAGTTAACGAGCAAGGTAAGCTTATATATCAACAGCTAATAGGTTACATTACGCCACAACAAGCTAAACAACAGATACAAGAATTTTCTAAGCTAGCTCCTAGTATACTAAAAGCATCTAAATCAAATAATAAAAAACTACCGCCTGGTATTAGACTAGAGGATCCAGGTACGTTTGATCAGTTTGATATGGTTGACGTTGTTACTAAACAAATGTTTCCTGCGATAGCTAGTTTAGATATAGTTAAAGCTGGTAAACTTACAGCTTACGAAGCTCTTGATCCTGACCAACAGTTTGAAGTTATGGCTAAAGTTCCTGGTAGTCCAGTTCAAGAAGATATAGCTGTCATGTCTATATCAGATCAAGCTATTAAATTTGCTCGCAACGCTGACGCGCCTAACAAGGGTATAAGCGTGTGGGATTTTGACGATACACTAGCCACAACTAAGTCTAATGTACTATACACTATGCCTGACGGCACTGAAGGTGTATTAACAGCTGAGCAGTTTGCCAAGCAAGGTGAAGATCTGCTAGATCAAGGTGCTGAGTTTGATTTCAGTGAGTTTGAAAAAGTTACTAAAGGAGCTAAAGGTCCTATGTTTGAAAAGGCTGTAGCTCGCAATAGAAAGTTTGGTAATGATAATGTATTTATTCTTACAGCTAGAACTCAAGCGGCTGCAGAACCTATATATCAGTTTTTAAAAGCAATAGGTTTAGATATACCACTTAAAAATATTGTAGGGTTAGGTAACAGTACACCTGAAGCTAAAGCTCGTTGGGTTGTAGGTAAAGCTGCAGAAGGTTATAATGATTTTTACTTTGCAGATGATGCTTATAAAAATGTTAAAGCTGTACGCGATGCTTTAAACGTGCTAGACGTTAAGTCAAAAGTAAGACAAGCTTACATTAAACATAGTAAGTCAGAAGCGTTAGATAAAGGATTTAACGATATACTAGAGCAAACAAAAGGTATTGCGTCTGAAAAAGAATACAAGAGAGTTAAAGCAGAAGTAGCTGGTGCAGCTCGTGGTAAAGTGTTTAGAGGTATACCGTACTCAGCTCAAGACTTTGTAGGTTTGTTGTACGAAACAATGAGTAAAGGTAAGCTTGGTGATGCTCAAATGGCATGGTATAAAGAGCATTTAATAAAGCCATACGCTAGAGCAGTTAACGATATTGACAACGCTAGACTTAGTGTTATGCAAGATTATAGAGCTCTTAAAAAACAACTAGGTTTTGTGCCTAAAAATCTACGTAAGAAAATTCCAGGTGAACCTTACACACGCGAACAAGCTGTACGTGTTTATATCTGGAACAAATTAGGTTATGATGTACCTGGTATTAGTAAGCAAGACTTAAAAGAGTTAAGCGAGCATGTAGCTGATAACGCTGATTTGCAGGTGTTTGCTGATCAAGTTATTTCTATACAAAAAGGTGAGTATGCTAAACCAAAAGAAGGTTGGCCAGCTGGTACAATAACAACTGATATACAAGAAAGTATAAACAAAGGTGTTAGAGCTAAGTACTTAACACAATGGCAAAACAATGTTGATGTTATATTCTCTGAAAAGAATATGAATAAACTTGAAGCTGCGTATGGCAAACCATATCGCAAAGCTATGGAGAACATGCTGCAACGTATGAAGACTGGTCGTAATAGAACTTTCTCTGATGACACATTGTCGGGTAGATTTACTGACTGGCTACAAGGTAGTATTGGTACTATTATGTTCTTCAACACTAGATCAGCTCTACTACAAACTATATCTAGTATTAACTTCATAAACTTTACAGACAATAATCCACTTGCTGCAGCTAAAGCTTTTGGCAATCAAAAACAATATTGGTCAGACTTCATGACGCTTATTAATTCTGACTTCTTGAAAGCTCGTAGATCAGGTTTACGTTTCAATGTAAGTGAAGCTGATATTGCAGAAATGGCTAAGCAAGGTGGACCAAGAGCTGTAATAAACAAACTGCTACAGTTAGGTTTTGCACCTACACAAATCGCTGACAGCTTTGCTATTGCATCTGGCGGTGCTACGTTTTATCGTAACAGAATAAAGTCTCTAAAGAAACAAGGTATGACGGCTGCAGAAGCTGAGACACAAGCGTTTGAAGATTTTAGAGAGAATGCTGAAGAGTCGCAGCAGTCATCAAGACCAGACCGTATATCAATGCAACAGGCTGGACCGCTTGGTCGTTTGGTTTTAGCTTTCGCTAACACACCAGCTCAGTATGCTAGACTTACTGATAAAGCTATACGTGATCTTAAAAACAATAGGGGTGATGCTAAAACAAACATAAGTAAAATTATATATTACACAACAGTACAGAACCTCATATTCAATGCGTTACAACAAGCATTGTTTGCTATGGCTTTTGATGATGAAGAACCAGATGACAAAGAAAAGAAAGATAAGTATATTGGTATTGCTAACGGTATGGCTGATTCGTTGTTACGTGGAGCAGGTTTTGCTGGAGCAGCTGTATCAGTGGGTAAAAACTCAATCATACGGATTATCAATGAGATGGAAAAGAAACAGCCTAAGCTTGAAAAAGTAGGTTACGAATTAACTAAAATCTCTCCACCTATATCTGCTAAGCTATCAAGAATAAATCAAGCAGCTAGATCATATCAATGGGATAAGGACGAAATGGTTAACGGTGGTTGGGGATTAGATAATCCAGCTTACTTAGCTGTGGGTAATGTAGTATCAGCATTAACAAACGTACCTTTAGATAGAGGTGTAAAGAAAATAAACAACATAGTGAAAGCCACTGATAGTGATCTTGAACTATGGGAACGGTTAGCCTTGTTTGGTGGTTGGCAAGACTGGGAAATAGGAATAAAAGAAGAGACAAAGAAAAATAAACCACAACCTAGAAAAACTAGACAAACAAAAAGAAGAAGTAAAGAAAGAAAAACTACAAACAGATAAACATAAATTATGGCCACACAACTTGGAGAAAATACTAAAGTAACTCTTGACTTGAAGACCATAGGAATGGTAGTAGTTGGCGCTGTGTCTCTCGCTGCAATGTATTTTACATTGAAAAAAGATATAGAACTAGCTAAAGAATTACCTGAACCTACAATTAGTCGAACTGAATACGATTTAAAAGATCAGCTTATTCGCGAAACAATAATCAACACGCAGAATAAAGTTGAAGAGAATAGTAAGAAGTTAGATAAGATTGATGAAAAACTATATGAAATAATCGAAGAAATGTAAAATGAAAACAATTGTTAATTTACTATTAATTTTAATTTCATCAGTAGTTACAGCTCAAAATTACAAAGTAGTACAAATAAATGCTGAGTGGAATAATAAAAATAAAATAGACTTACCTTACAACATTGAAGGTGCTACATATAAATACGCTTTACTTGAAGATCAAAGTGAAAAATTTCAGAAGAAAATATTAGCTGTACCTGTTGTAGTATTGTTGAAGGATAATAAAGTCGTAAGACAATGGTCAGCCGACCTAAGCTTTAAGCTGATACTTACAGTTGAAGAAATAGCTTACGCTATAAGAGAAGATAAGCAGAAAATATACAGAAGAAAAACAAATTAGTTATGGGAAAAATTAGCGGACCCTGCAAAGCTGCAGCGAAAAAGAAATTCGAAGTATGGCCTAGCGCTTATGCCTCTGGTTGGGGAGTAAGATGTACTAAGGCTGGTGGACCTGGTAAAATGGGTAAAAAGAAAAAGAAGTAATGGGTAAAGTTAGAAAATTAAACGAAAGCCCGTTAGCTCATTGCTATGCTAGTGTGTTGCATAATCCTGAGACTAATAAAATGAGACAAAGAGTTTCTGCTTACGGCATCGGTACTGGTAACAAAGAAGCTTTAGCTAGCGCTAAGACACTGAGATCTCCATTAAACAAGAAGTCTAAAGTAAAAGGTGGAGGTACTAAGAAGGTTTGTTTACCTGCTGCTAAAGTAAAGTCAATGAGTAAAGCAGAAAAAGATAAAGTTATTAGAGCAAAAAGATCTGCTGCTGGTAAGGGGGATTATAAAAGATCTAGCAAGTCAAATGTAAAAGGTGCTCGTAAAAAAGGAGCTACACTACGTGACTGGTTTGAAAAAGAAAATTGGATTAATGTGGCTACAGGAGAGCCTTGTGGAAAATGATTATGAAATACTTTCAATACGAAGAGTTCGACTCACCTGATATACAGGGCAGTGGTCAGATGATGGTGAAAGAAATGTTAAGCAAGCTTGACATGATACGTGAAGAGTATGGTAAACCTATAAGTATTAACTCTGGGTATCGTACAGAAGCACATAACCAAAAAGTCGGTGGGAAACCAGCATCATCTCATTTAAAAGGTTTAGCTGTAGATATAGCTTGCAATAATAGTGTGGATAGATTTAATCTTATTCAGTTGTTTTTGAAACACGGTATAAATAGAATAGGTGTTGCTAAGAACTTCATACACATAGATATTGATAATGATAAAGTTTCAAATGTTATTTGGACATATTAAATAGGAACAACAAAAAATGGGCGTACCATACCCAACAGTTCCTAATAAAGAAAGGGCCCTCGAAAGAGAGCCCTTTTTTTTATTACCCATCACAAGCAAGACAGTCAGGATCCATAGCACTTGCTGCTATATCTCCTCGTAACACTGACTCAGTTCGCATGTAATACAGAGTCTTAACTCCTTTTTTCCAAGCATCCATATGAACTTGATTAATCCACTTTGGTGAAGCTTCAGAAGGAAAAGCTAAGTTTAAACTAACTGATTGATCAATATATTGCTGACGTATACCAGCTTGATTAACTAGCTCTAATTGGTTTATTTCTTTGAAGGTTTTGAATACATCTTTAACCTTATCAAAGCCTGTTAGATCTAACGATTCATGCTCAGATAAACGCACTAGCTTACTGTTAACGTAACCAAAGTCATCAAGCTCTTCAACATCTTGAACACTTCCACCGTCGGCCATAATCTTATCCCACATCTCTTTAGTATTAATGCCAACTTTACGTAGGACTTTTTCTAGCTCTTTGTTTTTCCTAATGAACGTACCCTTCGCACTTTGTTCAGTGAAAACATTAGCGGCCCAAGGCTCAATGCCAGGACTAACATTACCGGCAAGCTTACTATTAGACACAGTAGGAGCAACAGCCCTAAGATGAGTGTTACGAAGACCAGTCCCACGACACCAAAGAGGTTCGCCATAAACTTCAGCAAGTGCTCTTGACGCTCGTTCAGATTCAATCTTAATTTGGCTAAATATACGGCGCGTTTCAAATTGGGCTTGCAATCCTTCGAAGGGTATGCCATTCTGTTGAAGGTACGTATGCCAACCAAGGACTCCCAAGCCAAGTGCTCTGCCTTTTTCAGCAGATCGTACAGAGTTTCCAAAACCTTTAAGCCCCTTAGCTTTTTGAATAAACTCTTCCAGAACTCCATCAAGAAACCACGTAGCATCATAAATAAGGTTTGTGTTTTTCCATTCTTCATATTTAGTAACATTTAAACTAGACAAGCAGCAAACAAAGCTATGACTTTCATCTGTGTGTAATGTGATCTCAGAACAGATGTTTGTCATATGTACTTTTAAAGCATTGTCTTTGTAAGCTTCTGGATTTGCTTTGTTAGTATTTCCTTTAAACATAATGTACGGTTCGCCAGTTGACTTTCGCTTTCTAAGAAGTTTACTCCATCTATTTCTAGCGTCCGCATCTCCTTGTTCAAGCTTTCGCATAAACTTATCACCAACAACTGCGCACTGATGTAGATTAAGCGATTGTCTGTTAACATCACCTTTAGGCTCTCGTATCTCCAGCCATTCCTCGAAATCATCATGTTCAATGTTGATATTAACGGACGCAGCTCCTCTTCTGACAGATCCTTGATTGGTAGCGAGGATTGTGCTATCATAGATTTTGCAAAAAGGTACGACTCCATCTGATGTTCCATTTCCTGTAATTTTAGCGCCAGCGGGTCTGATCATATTAATACCGATGCCAACTCCACCGCCGTGCTTTGCGAGTAGCATCATCTCTAAATTCTTACCTCCAATGTCATGTATACTATCTCCAACATCAATACCAAAACAACTGATAGGTAAACCTCTATCTGTACCAGTGTTAGATAAAACAGGTGAAGCTAAGTTCAACCAACCTTTCCATATGTAATCAAAGAAAGTATCTGCTAGTTCTGGTTTGTATAATCTTCTAGCTACTGTTGTTGCGACTCGTTGGTAGGCTTCTTTTGGGGTCTCTCCCATATGTAGATATCCCCCGGATATAGTCTTCTTGTATACTTCGGTGTCTCCCCAGCTCGGGTAATCAACTCCTTTTTTCCATTCATTATTCCACATCATTTAAAAAATAGCAATGCGTATGCTATCATCACGTTTAAATTAACTATAACTAAGTTCCATTGTTTTGCAACCCAAACTTGTGGTGTACAAAATAAACCAGCTAAAAAATATATTACTATACCTGGTGTGTCAGGTAATAAATGGGGAGCAGTCACAAAAAAACCAGTCCCCATATATCCTAACCTATTAGCTAATCTTTCCGTCGGTGTCAAACGACGTTCCATCACTAGACTCTTCAGCCACTTTCTTTTTAAGTTCATCGATTGCATCTTCGTAACCATCTAATTGTTTTAATATCTCTTGCTGACCAAAAACCATGGTCTTTAAATTATCTAACTCTTTTATTAAAGCTTGAATAACATTAGTCATTGCAGCAACTCTTTTCTCAAGGTTATCTGTTCTACTCTGTTTTTGTCCCTTCATATAATTCTTTATATAATTCTTGTTCAGTTAATAAACTACCAAATATCCTCGAAGTCCTCACCTTCGTTAGCCTTCGAATAATCCGTTGACCTGATCGCGAAAAAGTCAGTATGAGTATGCCCGCCGGTAAGATGATAGAACCAATCAAGATTACTTGCTGCATTGTCGTCAAACTTAAAATGCGACGCCAAGTTGCTGTAACCAAGTTCAACCAGTTTTTCATTTGTTCTCTTTTTTATAAAGTGTTTTAGATCATTTGCTTTGATGCCTTCGATATCACCCATCTCAAACATCTTATCAATATAATTTGTTTCTAGCTTAACCATAGTTTCGGCGGCTAATATTATATCTTTTTCACACAGATCTTTTAACTGATTATTTTCAGAGCACATGTCTCTAAATAATTTACAGCCCATTCTGCTATGCAGAGACTCATCTCTTACACTCCATTTCATTTGTTGACCTATACCTTTAAGTAAGTTTCTTAATTGGAAACTATAAAGTACAGCAAATGCAGAGTATAAGCTAACCCCTTCAGCAAAAGCACTAAACACAGCAAGAGACTTAGCAATACCGATAGGATCGGTGCCGCTATAACTAACCAGATTGTCAAACCTTGCAGCAGTTGTAGGCTCGTGGAGAAAAGCTTCGAAATTTTCAAGACCAAGTGTTTCATTTAAATAACTATATGCGACAGCGTGTATTGTTTCTTGCGAACCAAACATCATTGCCATTTGTTGTATCTCATGTTTAGGAAACCACGATACGACCTTCTGGGTCCAGTAATCTGAAACGGCGCATTCGGTCTGCGCGAATCCAAGAAGTATGTTTCCAACAAGATTTTTCTCTTTATCATTTAATTTTTCTTTCCAGTCCTTGACGTCGCTTTGCATAGGTATTTCGGTGTGTAACCAAAAAGCCTGTGCTTGCTTTAGCCAACCCTCTGTATAGTACTCAGGGTACTCAAACGGTTTGTACGCTATGCGCTCATCAAATAAACCCATTACTTAAATACTTCATATGCTACATCTACAAAAGGTAGATAAAAAACGTGAGCAGTTTGATTTGGTTCTGAGTATGTTCTCATACCAAACAATATACCTGGATATATACCAAACGATAATGACCACGTTTTCTTAACGCCCTTGTCCTCTGTATTTTTTGACATAATTTTTACTTTGTTTATTATTACTAGTTTTTGTTTTTGCTTTAACGCCTGGACGACGTACCTTTGCCTTTTCATTGTAGGCGAATAAATTTAATTTAGCCACTTATATTTATATTGTATTTGTCTTGTTGTTCAACTAGATCTTTGTACTTTAAAAAACCACGTTGTTCAATAGACCATTTAGTAAACTTATCTATCTGTCTTTCAGCGTACTTACGCCTTGCTATGTCCTTTGCTTTTCTAGGATTAGCTGTATTGTTCTGTCGCATTCAGCTTGGTTTTGTGGTTTATATAACACAGTGTCTGGAAACTGTTGTGTAACTAATAGCTTAAATAATTTCCATCGCATTGGAAAAGATTCATTAGCTCTACCTTTTGTTTCAATAATAAATCCATCACCAATAAAATCAGGTGTGTATTTAATAGGTAGTATACGCTTAGAACCTCTGTTCTTGTAATCACCTTTACCATTTGCTTGACGAGCATAACACTCATTTGGAAAATGAAAGCCATTCATTAGTACAAATGTTTCACCTTCGTATTTGGCTTTGACTTTTGCTTTTTTCAAAGCCATATACATATATCTCTCAAGGCCTGAAGCAAAGTTGATACCATCATATGATATCTTCTTTGCTTGTACCGGTCCTCTTTTTTTTCGTTTATATTTCTTCCGCACCATAATGTTCTCCATCATTTCCATTTTGACCAATGATATTCATTCGGCGTAACATAACCTCTTCAACCTCATCAGTTAGACATCGTCGTGCTGCTTCAATATATAGCAACGAATCCATTAATTCTTCTTGAACATCAACTAAGAAACGATCTAAGTCTTTAACTTGACCTTCAATCTCTTCCATCATTGTAGCACCATACTTCTTTTGACCTATGATACTGCGCTCGTCCATCTTCCTTAGTACAGCTTGTACTATCTTATCTTCAGTTTTAATCTGCATCTTTAACAAATGTTCCGTTTACCATAGATCCAGTTCTATTGCTGATCTCATCGTAAGCACTGCTAATACAATGTTCAACATCATACCCACCGAGATGGGAAAGATTGGTGAGTACAACGATACAATCGCCAATAGCATCAACAAACTCAGCTTTATCGTCTTTAAGAATTGCTTTTCCGAGTTCGCCGACTTCTTCCATAAGTTTAACAAATTGCGTTTTAGTATCTCCACTATCATATATACCTCGTTTATCAGCCCAGTTACGAATACTATCAAAGACAGTTGCGTCTATACTTTCAGAGCTTGGTTCAGCTAAGAAAGCTTCGTAATAAGCTTTGTTATAAATGTAACATCTCTTGTTGTTATACATAGACGTCTTTGTATTATGTATAATCCATGGTATTGTAGTTGAATTGATTTCGAATTTACCGTGTGGAGTTTTCCAGCTGACACCGATATTATCCATCAGATGCCCTTTAAGTTTGTTAACTGGACACGGAAAGGTTGACGTTTGTTCAGTAGCGTTTATATTCATATTTGATTTAAATAAATTTTTATATAATTTTCTGTCGACCTTATAGCCATAAGACTTTTGAAGTTCTATTTCGCGGTCTGATATAAAATCTATATCGTCTGACTGCTCAAGAACTTCATACTCTCCCTCCTTATAGCCTTGCATAAGGGTTACTCGGGTATTAAGATCACGTGTAACACCTATCTTTTTACCTGGTATGTGGTATAAATAATACATTGGTTTTATATTTTATCGTTATACAAATGTAAGTTGTGTGCGTGATGGTAGTATGTACCGACAGGCAAATTTAATCTCTCTGCAACTAGTTCTTGCAATGATGCAAACTGATACTGATCGTTACAGAAACCGTACCAGAGATCATTAGAACGCATATAGACAGACATATACAGTTTGCTTTGTACTATTGTAAACTGTACTGCATACGTACACGGTGTGTCATTACTGTACTTGTGTGTTTCCTTGCCGTCATATATACTAATAGCAGCTTGTCTGGTATCATTATTTGTTTTTAAAATCTCAATAACATTTTCAAGTTGATCATTTCTTTTCCATTGATAACCATAATTAGAATTGACCTCACCATTTTCATCTGCCATACGTTTCCATATAGGTGGTATCTTACCGTACAGTTCACCTAGTTTTTTAATTCTAGGATCACCAGATAAATACCATTGCCACTCCGCAGCCGCGTACTCTTCATTCCAGTTACGCTCTTTGTTTGTAATTACTTTGTTAGTTGGGTTTTCTATTGTAAACCCTATATTAAATAAAGCTTTGGTACCTGCAAACTCAACACCATTTGTAATGATTTCGTTATGCATATACTCATAAGCTTCATTTGCTGTCTCGAAAGTATTTCTCATAATAATATCTATAATATTCATAGATCTTCTCCCATATCATATCTCTAATATAAATATGAGGTGATCGATTTGTTTTACCGTTTACTGTTATATCTATATACCAAGAACCTGGCTCTTTAGCAAATGGTGCTATTGTTATACCGTTGTTTATACACCATCGCATAGCCTCCCAGTCTTCATCTGTAGCTTCATACTTGCCCATACTCCAAGCTGACTTCTTAGCTTGCTTGTAAGGAGGCATTATTCCCAGGGCATTTTCTCACCTTCAGCCATACCAGGCAGAACATGAGGAATAAAACGACCTGACTTTGGTTCCCACTTGAAATGAGCTTCAGCTCCGTTCTCACCTAAGTTTTGGAACTTAACCTTAAGTACCTTAGCTTTAACTGTCTTAGCCTCGTAGTCTCTGTGTACTAATATACCGTGGTAACTAGCATCGTACCATTCACCACCACCTTTAATGTTGTACATAGTTGGCTCTTCAATCTTACCATTACTATCTTTATACATTTTAGTTGGGTGTGCTACAATAAAAACTAACACGTCATATTTCTTGCAGAACATTTCTATCTTACTTAGATATTCCATTGTGTATCTATTGACGTCTTCTGTTTTGCAATCAACATCTCTGATCTTATTAAATGGATCGATTACTAGGCATTTAATACCTTTACGTTTAACAAGCTCAGCACCTTTACGTAGTACAGATTCAAGACTATACTTATCCATATCAATGAAAAAATAATTATCATTAACATGCTCGGCAACTTCATTCCATTTACTACCACCAATGTCTCCACGTGTAGGCATGTCACCCCACGTTTTACGCATTAGTTTATGGGCATGTAAATAAGTTGGCGCATTTTCTGGACTAGCGAACGCTGTCTTCCAACCATAATTCGCGTTATACCCAACGACCATTTGATCGACAAAATCACTTTTGCCGGAACTAGGAATACCAGTAACAGTAATAAACTGACCAGTGTAAGTTGAAAAGATATCATCAAAATTCTGAAGACCGATTTGGAAACCGGGTTTGAAACCATTTTTAACGAAGTCAGTAACTTCATCTTCAATGTCTTTGAAAGTTGTGACGTTTTCAAGGGGTACTGGTCTTGCTTTGGTAATACGCTCTGCCAGTTTTTCTTTTCCATACTTTAATAAATATTCATTAGCGTCTTTACAGTCTTCAAACGTTACTAAGAAACATACTTCAGCTCCAAGCCTACGAATAAACTCTTGCTGTAGCATTTGACCAGCATCGTCTTGATCAACTGCTAAGATTATTTTTTCTTTGTCTTCAAAATAATCAATACAGTTATCTAGATAATCTAAGTTGTTGTTAGTTAGTGTTGCACCGTTTGGTACTGATATAGCATTTTTAATACCAGCTTCGTGTAAAGCTAGCACATCCATTTCACCTTCAGTAATTATACACGTATCATAACCTACAATACTATTAATGTTATAAAATACTTTTTCAGCTCCTTTATAAAGCTTAAAGTTTTTACGACCATCTCTATACTTAACGTTAATAAGTTGGTCACCCATTAAATAATTAAACTGAATCGTGTTCTCTTTCTTGCCAGTCTGTGGCATATACTCAGAGCCCTCACCGACCCGAAGATCGGTAAGAGTTTCATGAGATATACCGCGTGACTCAAACCAGTCGACTACTTTACTTTGTAATAACTTTTCGACGTATTGTTCAGGTCGCACATAATCTTTTTCACTAGCACCTTTACGTTGGTAAGTGTGTAGTTGAAAAGATGTACTACAGTTGTGACAAGTTCCGAGACCCCGTTCCCAATCATAAGAAGCACATTGTGCTTTCTGATTCTTAGGTTGTCTATCATGAGAACACAAAGGGCAAACGCCCTGAGTCTTCCCTTCTTTTAGACCATATTGATTGAACTCATCAATCAAGAATCCATTGATCTCTGTTGTCTGCATTTAATTTAATTTAATTTATTACCAATCTTCTAAACACTTAGGACATATGTCGCAGTAGTTGTGATCTTCCTGCGACATATCCTCATTACACATTTCACAAAGTGGCATTAGAAGGGCAGGTCATCATTGGCTGCTGGAATTGACGCAGCTTGTTGTACAGGTGCAGGCCCACCATCTCGCTGAGCAGCAGCTACATTGTCTCCGTTTGTCCATACTACCTTTACATTACCTAAATAAACTTTATCAACCTTAGCTTCACGTTCTTCTTTAGTTTGCTGTACGACTACAGGACCTTGATTTCCAAACTGATCTGCTTCATCATTGATTGTAATAGTAATAGGTAGGTATTTACCTTTCTTACCTGGAATAATTTTATCCTTAGGAATTTTAGTAAGGTCAATACTTGTTGCTATAATACTTGCCATTATGCGTAGTTATTAATTTGATTAAACATGCGCTGCAACTGATCTTTAGTAGCGTTGCTATTGCGTCGTAGATTATCTACTGCTTTAACATGGTTTTGATTAGCATAAAAATTGTTTACACTTGTTTCAACTCCTGTTACTGTACAAACTTTAGTTTGATTTTTTCTAGCTCGTGCCATATTAATTGGTTTAAAGGGTTTCGTTAATAAAAAATTGTGAAGGATCAAAACCTTCTTGTTGATAAAATAATTGATACTGTTCTACTGCTCTCTTAACTTTGTCAGCACCACGCTGTAAAAATTCAGGTGAGCAATCAAACATTCCAATTTGATGTGTTGTTTTATCTATCGCAATAAACAACATCTCGTAACCAAATAACTTTTGGTATATATAAGCTTGACTGTCATAATTATATTTAGATGCTGACCATCTAAACTTATTGAGGTCTGCTGTTGTCTTCAAATCAATGATAAGTTTTTCATCGTGATTTAATATATCAGCTTTACCTTTCCATAATTCATTTTCAATCTCACCAATACCAGGTGTCTCGTAATCACAGTTACCTCTTATAAGACCTTCGCAAACATCGTTTGATAAAATCTTATCCGTCATCAGTTCGATCATGTCAACTTCAGACTGTAGCAATAGCATTTCTCCACCTGATATTTCTTTATATGCTTTAGTATTTCTACTTGTTGATTCAACTATTTTAAAGTTTTTTAATTTATCAGGTTCAAGTATAGCAGTGTGAAAATAACCACCAATTAAAAATGCCGGTGATTGTTTTAACTTTTTACCTAAAGCTAAAGGGTTACTTAAAAGAGTTGATATGTCAGAGTTGCTAAGATACTTTTTACCAAAATCACCGTAGTAATCCTCATCGTTTCTTAGCTTATCAATTATCTTATCCTCGTTCATAATTCTTAAGTTCTGCTATAGCCTTAACAGACACATCGTACTTAGAGTTGATAGCTTTAATTGAGCCACCAGCTTTAATATAATCAACTGCTTTTTTAAAAGCATCAGTACCTGTATCAAGCTTTTGTTTAGATTTACTTACGGTCTTTCCGTGAGTATTAGACGCATCTGAGTCTTGCGTATCGTCTATTAGGAATAAATTACCTAATGCATATTTCTTCCCATAACTTGAAGCTGAACCAAACTGCTGTGGAGTCTGCATACCTTTCTGATTTAGATCAACACCTACTAATGCTGTTGCATTAATACTGTTTTCACCATCAGATATTGTAGCTTTACTTTCTACAATAGGCATTGGTTCAGTTGAAATGATTGTCTCATCAATCTTAACTGATACTCCTAACTCTAATAGATAGGGTTTAGTTGCTTCAAGAATGTCTTCGGCTGATCGGAAGTTGTATTTGCCGAATGAGTTAAACCTACTTTTTTTCGATTTAAACTTAGTCTGGATAGTAGCCAGCTTTTCATTTAGTTTCATAGGTATATTGGTATTTACTTATTAATATAATTACACATAAAAATATAGTTTTACACGGGTAACTTACAGATAGTCAATCACTTGTGAGTGATCAACGTTGTCAATTAATTTCTGTACTGCTTGCTTTTTTAGCTCGCTTACGCGGACGTAATTACTAACTCCATCTATATTTAATTTAGCTGCGATTTGCTTAGCTGAATGTTTATCGCAGTCAAGTCCGTAGCTTAATCGTAACACCTCATATTCTTTATTACTAAGATGTTTTAACAATAAGCTTTTCAAATAACTATTTAACAAAGCTATATTGTATGGCTCTGATCTGTCTGCTATTTGATGTATCATTTGCTCACCTTCATCGTTAGTAGGTTGAGCATCTATTGATAAAAACACAGAGTTGAAAAACATCTCAACCATTTTTTTATCTTTAGGGTTGTTACGTATTTCGTTTATCTTATGTTCCGGAATACGTATATCACCTCTGTGCATATCAATTCGTCTACGTATAGCACCTTTAACACGTTTGCTGAAAAAAGATTTTAAAGTTTTTTCAATATCTTCAGAATCATTTAACTTATCCCATGTCAACTTATCAACAGCTTTAATTAAACCTTCAGATCCTATTTGAATTAAGTCGTTGATACTTAAAACACCTGATGCTTGTTGAGTTGTTGAGAACTTACGTGCTAAATTCTCTACAAGAGGAAGAAACTTTACAACTAGCTCTTCTCTTGAGTAACTATCGTAAGACGCTTCTACAGGCATAGACTTTTTAACATCTTCTTTATACCTTATGTAGTTTTGTACGTTGTACTTTTTCATACTGTTTCTTCTATAATTCCTACTGCTTCTGATATAATCAATATAGTAGCGGCTAGCCAAATATTAAAAGGTATAAGACAATAGCCTGCTACTCTTATAACACTCTTTGTCATACTAGCCCAAAAGTGTTTGTCTGCATCTGGATATTTCATAATTGTGAGTTTAAAAGTTCTTTTTCTTTCTTTAATTCTTGTGTCATGCTTCTGTGAATAGTTCTAGTTGAACAGTTGTGATACTTTGCTAATTTACTTATTGTTATCTTTTCTTGTGTTTCGTTTAGTGATAACATAGCATAGTATATATAATCTGGAGTTACACCTTTTGACCTGCCTATAATTTGTCCAACTATACTTAGTTTTTCTGTAACAGATAATTTACAATTATCTTTAAATATAACTTTTCTTAGTTTGTTTTTCGGCGGTTGTTCAAGATCAAACATGCTAACATCATAAATTATATTTTTAAATAACTGTTCTGAAACAGAGAATGTTACAAATCCATTATCTTTGTTTACTATATGGCTTGCGATAAATTCAAACTTATCTTGATCCAACTGAGGATTTAAATACCATATAACAAGCAAATGCCACTTAAGAGATTTGTATGTAGTAATTTTAGCTTTAGTTCTAAATAGCTCATAACATTCATGAGTTCCATTTAGATAAACATCACCCCAATCATATACTTGATCTGGCTTGTCGTTTATAGTACCTCTTCTATAGACGATGCGGTGTTTATTCAACAAACTTAAATTTCTATCTTGTGACATTAGCCTATTACTAGTTATTATTAGGGGCTGTTGTCACAGTCCCTTCTGGTTTTAAAGTACATATAATAATATGTTCTTTTAAAAATTCTTCTTGTTCTCTTATTTTATTAAACAACTCTTTAGTTTTTCCCATTTTTTCTAGGTTTTTGCTTAACTTTTTTGAATGATTTAACCTTATGCGCTAAATTCATATAGTTTGTTGACATTATGTGGTCGTATAATAATTTGCTCATTTTTATTTGCTATTTTATATTTATCTTGTTCGTAATAATTCCAATACGCTGTTACACTGTCGCCTTCAACTTTATATTCATCAGGCATACACTGTGGTGGTTCTGTAAATACTACAGATTTAATACCATCAGGACAAAAGCGTAATGCGTCTTTGCATTTATCTATTGACATATGTACTTTGTCGTAGCGTTTTGTATACTCTTGCCCTAATGCTATCATGTGCTCATATAACCAATAATAATTTGGTTTACTTTGTCTAGCCCATATTGTAGATGGATGGTTCAGGTGTGCCTGTTTATAAGGTACATCGTCAGAATTACCATACACATGGTGAGCCGTACAAAGTATTTGAGCGGATTCCAATATCATTTTAACTTTATGCTTGTCGTAAAAATGACTAGCAGCTTTGTAAGGATCTTTATCTAGATAAAATATATTCATTCGTATAATTTATCTAACAAAATGTTCGCAACTTCTTCGCTAATCATGTTCTGAGCGTAAAGCTTCCATATTAATTTACTCATAATCTCTAATTGTTTTGTATCTTAGGTTAACGTATGTTGCGCCATCATACCCAGCTGCTGACCACTTATCAAGCTCTGTCTGTGATAGATTATGTGAAAGCGATTCTATTTCTTCTATAGGCATAAGATCAATAGATTCTGCCATTTCTTTTTCTAATTTATTCATAATTTCTAATTGTTTTGTATAGTGGATGTCTGTAGCTGCCAGCTTTAGTACGTTCAAAATAAGTAAATGTAGCTACTTTACCAATGTAATCGTGAATATTATCTAGTATATAACGACGATCAGAGTAGTTGTAACCTTTACCGATTGGACAACCGAACTCATTTCCATCATCATCTACCATAAAAAACTTACCAATAAGACCTGTAAACTTACCTTTACCGGCTTCATAGCCAATAATTGTAGCTTCTGTGTCACTGAAGTCTTTAAATTTTTGTAGGTTGTAACTACGTTTTTGCTCGTAATGACCATTTAACCTTAGTATAGAACCTTCGTAACCTTGCTTTAAAAAGCCATCATGGTGCATATTAGCTGCTTCTTCGTACTTGTTAACTCTGTGAGTTTCAACAGGTAAAACTACATCTGACAATAGATATGGCGTAGACAATAAAAAATTAAGTCTAGATTCATAATTAAAGCCTTCAGCTATACAATCATATACGTGATATTGTATAAGATGTTGTGCGTTTCGGCGGTCCTCGTCAGTCGGTTTTTGTTTTCTGACTAACGATATGATTTGCTCAAAATCGTCTCTTAGAGCATGATTATACAGCTCGCCATCAAGTACAGTAAAAGGATTTTTATCAAAAAATCTTTCAAGTCGTAGCTCAATGTGTCGTAAGTTATGGAATTGTTTACCCGTACGAGAGTATGCTCCATCTTTAGTAAATATACAGCGCACGCCATCGAGCTTAGGTTGTATAAAAACCTTCTCTGAGAAGTCAATTCTGTTCTCACTTACTTTGTGCGCTAGCATTGGTTTTATCATAATTTTTTAAGTATTTTTTCTAATTTAGTTATTTTGTTTTGTATAATAGCAGCTTTCTCATACTCTTCTGACTCTTCATATTGTGACAGTAGGGTCATAAGTCTTGCTACTTCAGCTATAATCATCTGCTCATCTGTTGCAGATGGCATAGACGAAACTTCAAAGTTTTCTGAATTAAATAGTTTTTCAACTATAGCATCAGCTACTTTTTCAGCTACGTAATCTAGTTCTTTTTTAGTCATGCAAAGTTTTTATTGTTTATTTTAATACAAGTAATCTTCTGCTCCATTATCCTTAATAATCTTTGTCCATTTCTTTTCGTCTCTTTCGTGACAAAGACCTCCGCTATAACCCATATCGTCAGTAAACCAACCTATTTTTAATCCTTTATATACATAGAGTTGAAATTCAACATCTCCGTGAGGGTCCTCTATTGGTTCCTCATCATAATCTAGTAGATCTTCTAAACCATCCGCGTTAATAGTATCGGTAAGCTTACCATTATCAATAATAAAATCAGGGAAGTTACGTGTAACAAATACTAGGTCTTCCATGCCGGAGCCTTTGAGTGAGGACATTATATCGGAGTATTTGCTATCATATTCGTCGCTCCATCCATATTCATCGAATACGTCCATTAGTGTAGCACCTTCATTTAATTTCTGTGAAGCTACAAATCTTTTTTCGCCATTAGCGAAGTCAGTGTACTCGTAATCAGACATATAACGTGATATTACTTTTGCAGGAGTTAGTACAAATACATTTTCACTGTTGTAATTGTCGTAACAACTGATCCATATATCTTTTTTACCTGACCAAATAATATAAGTATATTGGTGATCTATCATATCTGGTGATGGATATAAGTAGCAACTGTCATAGTACATATCATGAACTAGCTTAGCTGCCATCGCACTACCGTCTTGTCTACCGTTAGTATGCACCCAATTAGCTACTTGTACACCCTGAAATTCAGGATAACCGTCGTGGTGTAGATACATATTTACATAGCTATTGTCAGTAAAATTACTAGGCTCAGCTGCAAAGCCTTCCTTGTACTTTTCTGCGTGCTTGCGATCAACAACCATTGTTAAGTTTCTTGTTGCCATATTATTTAAATTTAGCTGCGACTTCTTTTATTTCTGCTTTGTCTTCGCTGTCAAGCCCAGGTGTTTGCTGAGCGTACATACGTAGTACATAGTGTACGAATGTGCAGTCGTTGTCGGTAAGGTTTATATTTCTCATAATTATTATTTTAGTAATGTGTTTCGTAATACTCTTCGAGTTCGCCTTTCTCGTCACTGTTCATATACTCGTTCCCGAACATTGCGGCGCAGTAAATACTTGCCAGTGGGTCGGTAGTGTCTGTAAAATCTGTACCGTTCTGGTGCATTTGCATTTCTAAATTACCGATTAAATTTTTTATTTGAACATCGGTAAGGATTAGTTCATAAGCCATAGTAATGTGTTTTGAATGTTGTTTTTGTAAATCCCATTATAATCCTGATTTTTTTAAGAAGTAATTGTATACTTCTGGTATATGTTTTTTGTAATAAGGTTGTTCTTGAGCAACCCAACGCTTAAGACTTTGCTTATCCATAAACGGAGCACACATATCAAATATAGGTTCTATATCGTCGATGAAGTCACCGACTGTCCAACCTTCCCATATGTGTTTGTCTCTATTCATGTTCTTCTAGTATTTGTTCAATATCATCTTCGTAATCTACGATAACTTTACCTAGCTCTAAAAAATGCTGTAAAGCTTTTACCTCGTAGTCGCTAAGATCGCTTACTTCACGATCTTCAATCGCGTTCAAGCAGTCTTGCATGTCATTTACCGTATTTTCGAAACGGCAATAACTCATGTTAGGCATAATAATTAATTTAAAATTAGTGGACGTACAAGAATCGAACTTGTATTAACCATTACGTCCTTTGTTGCTAGTCTAGCAAAGTCATATACGCTTCGGGGTTTGCTGATCTAAACCAACTCAAACCTCTTCTGTGATCTTTCATTAACCTTTCTGATCTGTAACCTGTACGCTCAAGTGTCATAGTTAAACCCATAATTAAGTCATACATCGCAACTTCATTAGGCGATAACAACTCTGATTGACCTGAAAACGGGTTAGTTACCGTCTCCCATTTAGTATATATAGCGCCATCATACCACTTTGGTAATGGCTTTTGTCCTGTATCATTCTTCTTCCCACTCATACCCGTCGTCAATTAGTTTTTCAATTAGTTCTTGTTTTTTGTCATTGTAGTATTCTTCATATACATCTCGCACAACATCTTCAAACTCACAATTATCATCGTTGAGTTCTTGAAAGTAAATAGTTAAACCATCTGTCATAGCGTCAGCCATTTTCTCAAGCCAATCACTTTCATAATAGTAAACGTCTTCATTAATTGATGGTCGTTGATCATCATCTGTTGCAATCCACACTTCATAACCATCAGATGTTGTTTCTGTATAGAACATCATGTCAGGATTTTTAGCCCAACCATCTGTAATTTCAAAGTCAAAATGGTTTTTAGTGCGCTCAAGCATAATATCAAAGCTAGTATCTTCAGATACAATAACGTTGTCTTCTGATAGTAGTTTCTCTACTAGCTCATCATCTAGTTTTAATTTATTATCTGTCATTGTTATTCCATTTAAAATAGTTTTTTAGTATATATTTTAGAATATAGTTTAGTCTAGATTCTTCGTTATATATCATAATACGTTTTTTGTTTTTACCTTCGTAATACTCACCGTCCCATCCAACTGCCTTATAATCAACGTTGTACGTCTTGTTTATTTGGTACATTGAGTGGCAGTTTCTGTCAATACGAACATAACCTTTTCTGTAAGAATAAAATCTCACCGGCTTTCTACGTACTTTAAACGGAGCTTCGAAAGCTCTTGTGCCATTAACCTTCTGCCGCGAAGTCGTAATCTCGTTGATACCTAAGTGTTTCATCAACGTAATTGTGTTTTCCATAATCTTTTTCTATTAAAGTTGCTATATAATTCCATGTATCGAACTCTCTTATTTGTCCTTCTAATAAGGATTCTAACTGCTCCATGTTTAGTGGATCTGAAAGTTTAGACTCGATTTTAATTCTAGTAGTTGCCATCTCGATAGATAACTGATGCATATTTGCAAAAGCTTTATCGTGCGCTTGTAATTTAGTTGTATCAGTCATTGTTGTCGAATAAATGCTCGCACCACATTAGCTCTCTACCGGTATACTCACCATATGTCATATCTGAAAATATGTGAAGTTGCCGAACATCGAGTAGTGTTAAGTCAGAAACGACAATAGTGTTGTCTAGTTTAGCATATATACCACGAACTACCGTAGTGTATTTGCGATTGTTAGACTCAAGTCTTTCTCTAACTTCTGGTTTAAGCCGTTGTTTAAGTGTTTTAATTTTAGTCATAATCGTATATATTATCCATTAGATAATGTATTTTGTTTGTAATATAGTGGACGTGGCAGGAATCGAACCTGCGTTTGAGATACTGTCTTGCCCGTATATCGGCTAAGATACTGTCTCACTAACCATTTCACGCCCTATTTACGTCGCCAAGCTCTGTGCACACTCGCTGATACTTCTTGGCTGACGATTTGAATAGTATTGCCTGTCTTGTGCTCGATGATAGGTACATAGCTGTAAGTTTGAGTAGTTGAACACTCAACACAAGTTTTGTAACCTAAGTCTATTCGCACAGGGTGCACAGAATTTCCGCATCTACAATACATATTTGTTTATTTGTTTATTATATTATCCAGTAGTTGTTGTATTTTGTTTGTAAAGGATTTCAATAGTTTTACTAACTAATTCCTCTAACGCATCATAGTAATCATCACCTTCTAGTTCTTCTAATGATGTACCATCAATTGCCCACTCCGCGTTTTGCATTAGTGTTTCTTTAGCAGTTGTAGCCATAAACTCTGCTACTTGCTCTAGTTCTTTCATTTTACTCATGATTTTGCTATTTGTTTTAGTTGTTGTGTATCGAATTTTTGATGAGATTCTCGCCACATCTTGTGATGGGTGAACTTTCTAGCTTTTGGAAAACTAGATTTCTGACCGTGTTTGATTGAATTCCACTCCTTGTCAGTTAGTCCACCACATTCACCGTGATGCGCGAACTTGCGTCTATGCTCCGCAGCTCGAATCTTCTTTTGCTCTTCAACATAGTTGAGCAGTTCTTTCATAGTTTTGACTACCATGGCGTTTCAGTTACTTCAACGTAAGTTAAACCTTTGTAGTTAAACCAATTGGATTTACCTTCTTGATCGCGAGACTTATTGTATATAAAGCCAAATGAGTTAGGCAGATCGCCAACATTGTAACCTTTGTATTCAACACCGCCAAGTTTAGCTAAATGAGTATCGTATTTTTTATAGAATTTAATTGTTTGCATAGTTTATTGTTTATTATATTATCCAAAGGATATTGTTATTTGTTTGTAATTTTTTTAACATCATAACTTAACGCCACTAATTCTTGCGTGTCTTTTATAGTTTCTAACTCTTCACGAGAGTAAGCGTTAGTTAAGTTAAGTATTCTATTTATAGCTCTTTCCCTCATATTAGTACATTTCACCTACCCATGAAGATAGTTCTGAGTTAAATCTATCGTAGTATTCACGCTCAATAGCTTCAATTTCAGCTTTAGTTATTTTAGCAATAACCTTACGTTTACTAACGCTTCTAGCTCTTTGGTACTTGTATAGATCTTTTTTCATATTAATCTCCTTTGTATTCACCCATTGAGTTATAAAATTCTTTCGCTGCTTTATTTGTTTGTTCGCGACGAGCTTCATACTTATCTCGATTGTCAATGTACTCATCAATTTGAGCTATCATGTCTTGTTCGAGTTCTGTTGAGAATGATTGAACGTGGTATGGATGTTGGTTAAAAGCTTCGCATGAATAGCCACTCACTGATTTACCAGTGTGAGTAGTCCACTCGTTGTAGTCGTAAGATATATTTCTATAAGTTTTCATAATAGTTATTTATTAAAGATGTTAGATATTCGTCATCATTTAGCTCTGACTCGTTTAAGTTATGAGCATAAATGAATCTGATTAAAGATATTAAATCTTTTCGCATAATTATTTTATATTATTATCCATTAATTGTTGTAATTTGTTTGTAAGTTCTTCACGTCTTTGTTTAGACTGTGGAGTGATATTGAAATCAGCTTCAAACTCATTTATCAACTGAAGTTCATTAAAGATTTTATCTATAGTCATAGCGAATTAGTTTGAGTATGATTCATCTCTTAATCTTTCTAGTTCAGTTATTTCTTTGTACACTTGACGGTATTGAACCCATCTGTCATTGTCTTCAAGAAAATCTAGTTTGTTATATAGTTTTTGTATTTTAGTAGTAATATTCATAATTGTAATTTTAAAAAGTTAGTAGTAGTCACGGTGAGAATCGAACTCACATTAACCATTGTGACTTGTATCTGTTCAACATTATTTATACTCGTGATGTACACATTTCAACGCGCGAGTTAGTTTGGTAAATGAAGAGTGATTATATCACGTCAACATTTTGTAGAACTTTTGGAATTGAAGTTGATGAAGTATAAGAATTATATTTTAACCAACAGTTCAAGTGTTCAAGATTTGAAGACATAAGTTGAAAAGCTTTGTCATGATTATATTTGAAAGTTTTGCCATTTTTAAATGTGACTTCAATGATAGTATTTTGACCTATTAATGATTTGCGAATGACGAAGCGTTTTGATTGAATTGAATTTTGCATAGTTATTAT
>OCRI01000103.1_pt1 | contig 26009 bp, 29 predicted proteins | sample 1534641 | NCBI WGS metagenome assembly OCRI01 (sample SAMEA3275473, study PRJEB22092) | marine metagenome | reverse complement strand
TCTCCAGTTGCTGTGGAGAAGGTTGTTCCTGCGCTGTCGACTTCAAAGTCGTACAACGAGAAATCTCCTGGAATAATTGACAATTGGCCTAAATCAACTGCTGATAAAATGGAACAATCATTAGCGATGTGAATCAATTCAGAAAAGTGCCTGTCGTCTGAGCTAGCGGTTGCTGCGATAGTTGTCATGAAGTTCTCACTTGAGAGATTTGAAAAGTAGGACATTGGTACAAAGAGGGTAGTTGTTCCTCGTGAAATATTATTGTACACATCCCCCGTACCATCCATGTCGAGATCATATTCAAAGGTCAAACTAGGAGAATCTAGAGAATAAACAGCATGATAGAGAGTCACATTGACCCCGATAATAGTTTCGACAATTGAACCATTTCCTAATTGCGTACTTTGAACATAGAGTTCCAGGCTTCTACAATCGTTTACAACGTCGATTAGAATTACTTCATTATTTTCAGAGGTGGTCGAGGTTTCACTGGTTGAATTATCTAAACAGCCTGCCAATGAGATAGAAATCATTAACAAAATAACGAGGAGTGCCTTTTTTGTCATAGAACTCGTACCACCATTGACTATTTGATTGGTTCCCTACAAATTGAAATCTCTTTACACGAAGCCCATGTGAGAGAGGCATGGACGGAAAGGATTCTCTAAAGCAAACTATGGAAATTATTGATGCTTTTACGAAAGAGAGAGATTGGGATCAATTCCACACGGTCAAGAATTTGATTTCTTCTATTTCGATTGAAGCCGCCGAATTGTCTGAAACTGTTCAATGGTCAAACCCATCCAAGGAAGAAGTACTTGCTGATTCTAAATTAGTGGAATCAATGGGTTATGAACTTGCAGATGTGATGGTCTATTGCCTACGATTGTGTTCAGTTTTGAATGTAGATCCGATTCAGATGATGCATGAGAAAATTAAACTCAATTCTAAGAAGTATCCTGTTGAAAAGGTCAAAGGTAGTTCCAAGAAGTATTCTGATTACGATTGATTCGATTCAGAAAAGTGGGCGTTTCACACCCAACTACGTCTCAACTTCCACAAGAGAAGCAATCATCAGGAGTATCGAGACTACAAGCAATCGCTTCCATAGTACTGATTTCTTCAGCACGTTCCGCAAGTCCATTGACAACTGGGTCGTCCTTGACCTTACTTTCAACAGTGAATTGAATTGCATCAGCTGCAGCCTTTGTTCGCAGATAATACATACCAGTCTTGAGTCCCGCCTTCCATCCGTAGAAGTGCATTGAACTGACCTTTGCAGCGTTTGCATCAACCATGTGAATGTTCAGGGATTGACTCTGATCAATGTATGCTCCACGGTCTGCGGCCATGTCCAAAACATGCTTTTGCTTGATTTCCCAAGTAGTTTTGTAAAGTTCTTTGATCGAATCTGGAATTCCTGAGATGTTCTGAACTGAACCTTTGTGTCGGAGAATCTCGTCTTTGAGAGCCATGTTCCAAAGACCAGCACCAATGAGGTCATTGACCAGGTGCTTGTTGAGAACAATGAATTCTCCAGAGAGTGTTCGACGGACATAGAGATTGGATGTGAATGCTTCAAAGCATTCATTGTTTCCAAGAATCTGAGAGGTCGATGCAGTTGGCATAGGTGCGAGAAGCAGTGAGTTTCGCATTCCATTTTCTACGATTTCTGCCTTGAGCGTATCCCAGTCCCAGCGGCCTGAGTGATCGTTCATACCCCAAAGGTCGAATTGAAGCAATCCTTGAGAAGCAGGTGAACCTTCGAATGTCGAGTAAGCACCTTCAGCGATTGCAGCATCCTTGGAGGCAGAGCAAGCAGCATAGTAAATCGTCTCAAAGATTTCCTTGTTCAATGCACGAGCTTCTGGACTTTCAAAAGCCATTCCAAGCATTGCAAATGTATCTGCTAATCCTTGAACACCAAGACCAATTGGTCGGTGGCGCATGTTTGAATTACGAGCTTCGATAACAGGATAGAAATTGACATCGATAACTCGGTTGAGGTTACCTGTTGCATGGTATGTTACATCGTGAAGAAGTTGGTGATTGAATGAACCATTCTCGACATACTTTGGCAAAGCGATGGATGCGAGGTTGCATACTGCTACTTCATCCGCAGATGTGTATTCCATGATTTCGGTACAAAGGTTGGAGGATCGAATGGTCCCCAAGTTCTTCTGATTGGACTTTATGTTTGCAGCATCTTTGTAGAGCATGTATGGTGTACCGGTTTCAATCTGTGATTCAACAACCTTGTCCCATACTTCTCGGGCAGGGACTGTCTTTCGTGCAAGACCTTGTTCTTCGTATGAATGGTAGAGAGCATTGAACTCTTCGCCATAGACGTCTTGAAGACCAGGACATTCGTTTGGACAGAAGAACGACCAATCCGCATTTGCTTCAACGCGTTCCATGAAGAGATCAGGAGTCCATAGTGCATAGAATAAATCTCTTGCACGCATTTCTTCCTTTCCGTGGTTCTTACGAAGGTCGAGGAATTCGATCAAATCAGGATGCCATGGTTCGAGGTAAATGGCGATTGAACCCTTACGCTTGCCGCCACCTTGGTCGACGTAACGTGCAGTATCGTTGAAGACACGAAGCATAGGAACGATACCATTGGACTGGCCATTTGTTCCTTTGATGTACGATCCCTTAGCACGAATGTGATGGATGGATAATCCAATTCCACCAGCAGACTTTGAGATCAGAGCACACTGCTTGAGGGTATCATAGATTCCGTGAAGTGAATCATCTTGCATTGTTAAGAGGAAACAGGATGACATCTGAGGGGTCGGTGTTCCTGAATTGAACAATGTTGGTGTTGCGTGTGTGAAGTAACCATTGGACATGAGGTCATACGTTTCGAGAGCCTTAGCAATGTTTCCGTGATGGATTCCAACAGAGACTCGCAAAAGCATATGTTGTGGACGTTCTGCGATTTCACCATTGAGTTTGAGGAGGTATGAACGCTCAAGCGTTTTGAATCCAAAGTAATCATAATTGTAATCACGTGAGTAATCAATATGGTTGTTGAGTACCTCGGCATTCGCCATGATGATCTCATAGACTTCTTCTGAGATCAATGGAGCATGTTTCTTACTCTCAGGATCGATGTATTCACGCAAATCAGTGATGACATCAGTAAAGGTGTCTTTAGTTGAGCGATGAAGGTCGTCAACACAAATTCGAGCTGCAAGTTTACTGTAATCAGGATGATGAGAAACCAGAGAGGCAGCGGTTTCAGCAGCAAGTTGATCAAGTTCACGAGTAGTTACGCCATCATACAACCCTTCGATTGTAAGTTTGGTAAGATGTGCAGGGTCAATCCAATTAGGATCTAGTCCATCGGATAAGTTTCTCAACTTATCTAAAATAGCATCAAATCGTACATCTTCTCTCTCACCTTTTCGGTTTACTACTTGCATTGTCATTTTCGGCCTCTCCTGTTTTTACTGTGCGTGCGTATCTTCCTTTGTTCGCGCTCGGTTCAAAAGTCTTCGTCCATAGAAAACCGCTGTTGGACACTTCCGAGGGATGCCCCGTCCAAGACACCAGATTTCTGGTACTCTCCGACGCGCTTCTCGAAGAAATTGGTTTTCCCTTGCATAGAAATCATTTCCATCCATGGGAATGGATTGCTTACATCGTAGAGTTTGGATGCTCCAAGGGTGATGAGAAGTCGATCTGCAACGAACTGGATGTATTGCTTCATGAGATCTTCATTCATACCTATGAGATTGACAGGAAGGGCGCTTGTTACGAATTCGATTTCGATTTCAACTGCTTCTGCAATAATTCTGTGAATCATGTTCTCTGGAGTAGGACGCTCGAGTTTACTGTGAAGCAAACATGCAAAGTCACAATGAAGGCCTTCATCACGACTAATGAGTTCATTTGAGAACGTCAATCCTGGCATGAGGCCACGCTTCTTGAGCCAGAAAATGGCACAGAACGAACCTGAGAAGAAGATACCTTCAACTGCAGCAAATGCAACAAGGCGCTCGGCAAAGGATCCTTTCTTTCTTGAAAGCCAGCGAAGAGCCCAGTCGCCCTTACGCTTTACAGAAGGTACTGTTTCGAGTGCTTTGAACAAGTGACTTTTCTCATTTGTGTCCTTGATGTAAGTATCAATAAGTAGAGAGTACGTTTCAGCATGGATGTTCTCCATCATGATTTGGAAACCGTAGAACGCACGCGCCTCAGCCCAACAAACTTCGTTTGCGAAGTTTATGACAAGATTCTCGTTAACAATACCATCACTGGCTGCAAAGAAAGCAAGCACGTGCTTGAGGAAGTGTTGCTCATCGTCATTGAGTTGTTCCCAATCTTTGAGATCTTCAGCAAGATCGATTTCTTCAGCAGTCCAAAAGGAAGCTGCATGTTGTTTGTACATTCCCCAAATATCATCGTGCTCAATTGGGAAGAGTACGAATCGGTCGAGATTCTCTTGCATCATCGGTTCGATGAATTCATGTGAGAGGTCAATTTCAATTCCGTCATCGTTTCGGTTGTGTTCGATTACCATATTTTCCACCTTCCATCACGCGCTGGAGTTTTACTTCCGTCCGAGATGGCACATAAATATGTGCATCCTCGACTCCTATGAAGTAGTGTTTTCGAGGGTGTTCCATTCAGGGGACTGTGCCCGATATTGCGATTTTAGAGCCGAAGCATATAAGAACCTCATTTCGAGTTAAATTTAGTGATTTTTTTTTGCCAGAATATACCCTCGTTTCCAGTGGAGGTAGAAGCAAAGAACTCTTCAACCTCCATGCTTAGCAAAAACCATGCGAAGTGAACTAAACATCCCGTTTGCAAAACTCAATCCTGAAGCGAGATTACCAACACAAGGTAGCGCACTGGCTGCCGGCTGGGATTTGTATGCACTTGAAGCGGTTGTCGTACCCAAGGGATCATCGATCATGATTCCAACTGGATTAGCTTGTGCTATACCAGAAGGGTGGGAAGGGCAGATTCGTTGCAGGTCATCCCTTGGCAAGAAAGGAATGATTCTCCCTAACGGAGTAGGAACCATCGATGCAGACTACCGCGGAGAATTGAAAGTTCTAGCAACATGGATTGGCTCGGGAGAGGAATTTCATATTGGAAAGGGTGAACGAATCGCCCAACTCCTCTTCGCACCAGTTCCACGAGTACACATCGCCGAAGTTGATTATGACCAACTCACTTCAACAGAACGTGGCGAAGGTGGCTTTGGTTCATCAGGTCAATTCTGAGGCTTGATTATGCATACTACTGACATCCAAAGATTCGATGTGATCGAATATAACGAGGCTGTCGAGATGATGTCAAAACTGCAAATGCAACGAATCAAAGACGAGATTCCGGATACGCTCCTTATCCTCGAGCATCCAGAGATTGTGACCGTTGGCCCACGTGCTCGAAACGATGGTATCCATCCTCCAGCAGATTATGCAACACAAGCCGTCGACCGTGGAGGTGGCTTGACATGGCATGGCCCAGGACAATTGGTGGTATATCCAATCATACACTGGGACAACGATGACGAAAACTCAGTAGCAGCAATAATACACAAACTTGAGGCATGGGTCATCGAATCATTGGCCACACTCGGCATTAAGGGGTATCGTGATGAGAGAATGCAAGGCGTGTGGGTTGAAGAAAAGAAAATCTGCAGCATTGGATTATCATTCCTTCGATGGGTTAGCCGACATGGATTCACCATCAATTACAACACTCCAATGGGCCGGGTGGAAAACCTTGCAGGTTGTGGTCTTTCAGAATCGACAACAACATCACTTCATCGACTCAATCATTCGGTATCTCGACACGATATTGAGCAAGCACTTCTTTCTACATATCACGCTTGCTTGAGCCGTTGATTTACTAAGGGTTACAAACAAGTGCATATATGAGAAAGGCTCGAATCAAAACCATGGGCGAAGTCGTTCTCGGAATATCAGGTGCTTCAGGAGCAGCCTATGGCGTACGACTCGCTGAGGCGCTGCAAGAGCTTAACGTTCCTATTCGACTCGTTGTCAGCAACTCTGGACGCATTACACTCAAGCATGAATGCGATACAACACCGGAGGAACTTGCTGAACGAACTGGAGCACTGCTCGAAGAACAGGCCAATATCGGAGCAAAATCTGCATCTGGATCAGCGCCAATCGATGCAGTCGTCATCTGTCCTTGTTCTGGAACGACACTTGGCAAACTCGCTGCTGGAATTGGCGATAATCTCATTACGCGTTCTGCGATTGTTGCAATGAAAGAACGAAGAAACCTGATCATTGTCCCACGTGAAGCACCGTATGCAACTGTACATTTGGAAAACATGGCCAAACTCTCTGCATGGGGGACTGTTGTGATCCCAGCATCACCTGGATTTTACAATCATCCAAAATCAATCGAGGACATGGTTGATTTCGTTGTTGCACGTATTCTTGACCAAATTGGACTAAAGCACTCCATCGGTAAGAGATGGACTGGCGAAGAAATCGATGAATTCTAAACATGAATCCATTGCCTTCAAAAGATTCGAGTGGTTGTCTTCAATCATGAGCGACGTAGATTCACTTGATTCAATGACGGTCAATCAACTCAAAGAGGAACTCGGTTCCAGAGGCCTACCTAAATCTGGAAAAAAGGCCGAACTCGTTGAACGTTTACACCCTTATTTCACCTCAAAGGAGGATGTGATTCTGACATCTGCTTGGAAAAGAACAGTGGTCGGCCCACTCAATCTTGCACAAGTCACAGGATCTCTCTTCGTCGTAACCTTACTCCTCGTCGTTGTGTTCAATCCATCATTGATTGGCTTAGGCGAAGACGAACCGGTGTACGAGCCAATTGATTTCGATGCGAGTCAAGCACGATGGTATGCGGAAGAACTTGTCGCCCTAGGACATCCTGAATGGGAGGGACGAATGTCTGGCAGTCCTGAAGAAGCTGCAGCTGCCGAGATGATTTTAGATAACCTCACTGAGATGGGGTATTCACCACAACTCAACACATATCCAGTCCCAATGTTCGCCATTAACAGTGCACCCGTAGTAGCAATGTGTATACCTACTTTCGATTTCTTAACCGGCCCTTCATGTGATTCTGGCTTTGGAGCACAAATCACCACATTTGAACACAGAAGTGATTTTGTATTACAAGGGTATTCAGGATCCGCAGACATCCAATTCGGACAGAATATGGAACTTATCGATCTTGATGACGGTACCGATGATTCACTCTGGTCCTCAGCCTCGGGCAAGGTTGGAATCATAAGAGGTGGAGGAAACATAGATGGAAACACAGGCATGTACATCAAAGCAGCTGAAAATTCCCTAGCCGGATTATTCAGAATAAACAACCAGACGAATTGTGGCCAAATTGAAGCAGACGATTGCGTCCCTATCTTCAAGTCGATTCGCGTCGATGAAATGAAGAGTAGTAACAGTGGTTCAATTCCTGAAGACATACCGTTCATAGCCGTATCAAATCAAACTGGAAATCAGATGCTTGAATTGGCTGAGCAAGGTGCAGTCCTTCGATTATTCAGTGATGTTGACAATGCGGGTGATCTCTCAGTCAGCGTCCCATGTGGCACATTATATGGGAAAAGCGAGGAATTGATCATCGTAGGTGCCCACCATGATACAGTCTACCATGGACCTGGAGCAGTCGATGACACATCTGGAACTGCAAGTGTACTCGAAATGGCAAGACAAATTGCAATTATCGCAAACGAAAGTGGAACACCTGAATATACCATCCGATTCTGCACGTGGGGAGGAGAAGAAGAAGGGCTTTGGGGAAGCAAAGCATATGTTAGTGCAAACGGAAATGAACTTGCACGTAACCTTCGACTTTACATCAATCTTGACATGAACCACGTTGACATCGACATGGCGAACAGAGGAAACAGTCTACGCTTCTTTTCAAACTCAGCGAAAGACATCAATCATGTAAGTGATATTATCGATCTATTGAACGAAGAACAATCCAGTGTGTTTTCAAAATATTCTGTAACACTTACTAAAGAAGCGACTATGCCATACAATTCTGACCATGGTCCATTTGTTTACGACCTTCCAGATAGTGTTGAAGGAAATGCATTGGTCTGTTACGGATCTGGTTCTTGGGAATATCATACCTACAAAGATGACATGTCTCGCTTTAATGAGGAATCCCTAGGGATATCAGTAATCGCTTACGGCACCTATCTCCGCTATCTTGCTTGGCCAGTATAAGCCCAAGCGTCGCATTCAAGAAGGAAAGCAGGGTGGGAGCGTTATGGTTAACCCAAGCGCTCATGCATCGCATATCCTTGTGGCCTCTAAATCTGAAGCATTACAGATTTCTGAAAAGATTGGTAAACTCAAAGATTTTGAGAAACTTGCTCGTAAGAAATCCTCTTGCCCTTCGTCACAGCGTGGTGGTGATTTAGGTTGGTTCCGGAAAGGAAACATGGTCCAAGAATTTGAAGAAGCTGTTTGGCAGACTCCTCTGAAAACAGTATCACCACCGATCAAAACCACATTTGGCTACCATCTTATTTGGGTTCATGAACGAGAGGAGTGACACTCATGCCGATTCGTGTTGGACTCGATGAATATAGAGTAGAAGGCGCTCATGGTTACTTTGACTATGAACATAAACAAACTCAACCGTTTATCGTATCCGTTCGAGTAGATTTGATCGATGAAGTTCATGATGAAGCCCTTTCGAGCACAGTCGATTATGGATTGTTGCAGAAGGCAGTGGACGTTGTTGTACTTGAATCCAAGCCAATTCGACTTATTGAGAAGATGGCAATCAACATAGCTGAATTCATTCAAACCAATGTTGAGGTCGAAACAATCTTTATTCGAATAGAGAAACCAGACGCTCCATTACCACATCCAGGTGGTCTTCCGTTCATAGAATACACATGGAATCGCATGGAGTAGGCGAATTCAACGGGAGACTTCAAAGACAAGCCCTCCTTAGTCTCATCATGGAATCTCCTTCAAGAGTGTACGTACCCAGTGCAACTGAAGCAGATGGGACAGCCATTGGCATGGGATGTTTCAGCACCGAAGAAATAGCATGGCAGGTTCTCAAAACATTCCTTGGGAAAAGCGAACAGATGAGCCTTATTGAAGCAAGTGTTGTAGCATGGGATGTTGATGTTTTAGGCGAAGATGGAATGACCGTTCTATCCTCTCTTGAAGGAAAAATTTGTCCAGTTTGCCAACGAAGAACATTCTGGGTGGATTTGGAACACCTCTCTGCATTATGTTACGGTTCAAGTTGTTCGGCTTGGATTGAGCAGAGTACTGTTGATCCAGAAATCGTCGATTGTGGATGGCCTCCTCTTCGATTCCTCAAACAGGTAAAGGATATTGAAGAAGCATACAATGAATTGAGAACAATTGGTTCTGATGTGGCAGCATCGATGGAAGAAACAAATGATGTCATTACTCAACAATTGTACCAATCGACTTTGAATGATGGCCAATGATTACATTTGCTCAATAGGAGATATTCCTAATCCTTGCAAACCAGTTCGTAACAAACTACGACCAAGTTCACTGATTTCGTAAAAGAATCCATCAACTAAGTCATCGTTTAGTACGTGACAATCTCGGTAAAATCCATTGTAAGCATTTGCTAATTCAAGCATATGCAATGCAAAGATGTGCGTTTTTTGTTGTTCAACTGAATGCTCTAGAACATCGTTATGGCAACACATGAGGCGCATCAATTCAACAAGCCCGGAAGGCATTGCTTGAAGATCAGGAATTGAAACTGGTTTTTGCTCAAGCCCAGAAGCTCTACGTGAGATTGAGCACGCCCTTGTATGAGAGTACATAATGAAAGGAGCAGAGCCTGCTTCGAAAGCAAGTGCTTCTTCCCAGCGGAATGTGAACCCTTTTTCGGGACTGACTTTGATGATATTGAAACGAACTGCTGCCGTACCAACTGCTTCTGCGATGGCGGCGATTTGTTCATCATCATAATCTGGACGAAGTTCTTTGACAACGACTGCTGCTTGAGCATGAGCCTCTTCCAATAAGTCATCCATGAAGACAACGTTCCCCTTTCTCGTACTCATCTTTCCTTCTGGGAGTTTGATAAACGAATAAAAGAGGACTTCAGGGCGTTTCGAACCCAGTTCCTCTAAGGTCATTCCAACTTGCTTAGCTTGGAGTTTGTGATCTTCCCCAAGTACATTGATGAGGCGATTTGATTGGCCCCATTTCCATTGATGATAAGCAACATCTCTTGTCGCATAAAGTGATGAACCATCGCCTCTTCTATAGAAGAATTCAGTCTTGCCTTTTAGGCCACGAGCACCAAGGTCGAGATAGCCAGCCCCATTATCAGCAGTCCCTGCAATATCCAAATTGTCCAGCGTTTCCATTAATTGAGACACAGTCCCATCGACGACGAAGTTGGATTCCTTCGTGAATGTCGAAAACGAAATACCGAGCCTCCCTAGAGTTTCGAGCATTCCATCAAGAACAGGAGAATATGCTTCTTCAAAGGATTGGAGCACTTCCTGATCGCCATGCTCACTCGCATGAACGAGTCGTCCTATTTCGGATTCAATCTCTGCTTTCTTTGCCTCATCGGAATCCGAACGCAATATCTGAGCTGCTTGATACCAACGTACTCTTTGGTGGTCTTCTTTGTGAAGCCAACGTTCTGAAGGCTTACTGCGCTCAGAGAGTAAAGAATTAACTTCTTCTTCAGAAAGATGTTCCAATGCCCAAGCAAGAACGCCGACTTGCTTCCCCATATCATCGACATAATACTCAGCACGTACTTCATCTCCATGGAGGCGATGTAATCGAACAAGAGTATCACCAAGAATGGCATTACGAGCCCTTCCTACGTGGAAAGGACCGTTTGGATTTGCTGAGGTATGTTCAATCAAGACAGAACGCGAGGCTGAATCAGAATTTTTGGTCGCATCTCCAACGTGAACCTTACCTGCAAGAATCTGTTCAGCAAGCCAAACAGGATTTGCTGTGAAGTTCAGATAACCATTCACAGCACTTATCGATTGCAAGCAAACCAGTTCTGGGAATTCGTTTGCGATGGCGTCGGCAATCTGTTGTGGTGCTTGACGCAGAATAGAAGCAAAAGCAAAACAAGGCAATGTAAGATCACCTTGATCGGATTCTCTGCTTGGTTGCAAAGCCGAAGCCCACATTCCATGTTCAATGCCTTTTGCAGCAAGCAATGTCTCGAGATGAGGTTCAACTATCTGACGCAATAACTTCATTTTGAAACCTCACATCATCGGATAGCGAAGGATTGCTGCGAGTCCAGCAAAGCCTAGAGCAAGTTGTGAACCTTCCTCTGTATCAATTGAAATGAAGACGACTTCACTGTTTGATTTTGATGCTAAATCAGAAAGGGCATCAATCAATGAAACGCTGCTTAACTCCTTATGTGAGTCATTACCGACTTTACAGGAAGGGCAATCTGGCAACTCCTCAGTACGACCAACAGAAGCAGTCCATGTATGATTACAGGATCCACATTGAATTTCAACAGAGTTCTTCCTCATACTCTCAGAAATGAGCAATGTATCCACTGCTCCTTGTTGAAGTGCCTTGCGAATCATCATCTCACCATAGGTTGCCTTTGGATGAGTTTTGATAAGTTCTGAAAGAAATCGAGTCATCATTTGGCGCTCAGCATCAAGCTCAATTTCACCCATCATCGCTCCTGCATTGCCAACCAATTCTCGAACACCAGATTCATTTGAATAACCAACATCAAAAGTGGTTTTTGCAATTCTCTTAGCGATCTCATGATGGAAATATTCGTTTCGAACGACGAAATCCTTGGTTGCACCAGGACCTCCAATAATGATGGCCTGAATGTTCTCAAGATTTGGCAGCCAGTAAGAGCAAGCATGTTCTGTTGCTCGTTTGAAGAAATTGTGTGCAGCTTCTTCGATCAATCGCTCGAAACGCTGAGCAGATTGACCACCTTGCCGGTGTTTGCCCATAATGTTCGAGACAAGGTGTTCTTGAACATGAATTCGCTTTCCAGAAGCAATACCATATGCAGCTTCTGCTCTATCGATCACGAACAGACCGTAAGATCTCTTGTCAACAAGCATGTCTTCAAGTTGTGTTAATTCAAATACGGAGTCGCAACGGTACCTGAATGATAGCAGTGATTGAGGTGGATCCTCAATAACCACAGTGGTTTGACGAGTCTTATTGTTGCCAACAATGATGGCACCCGTGAAAAGAGCAATTCCTCTTTCACCGGGGTTTTTGAATCTTGAAAGCGAAGATATTGCCGACTCGATAGCACCTTGAACATTCTTCCTTGTTCCTTTAGATTTGATATTTGCAGCCTGCCCGTGCTCGTTTTGCAGGAGAGAACGAGCATCACTGATTTGTCGATCTGGAGGGATTATGACCGTGACGAGTTCCGTCCCATAACCCTTCATTTCCCGAAGGTCTTCCAAGGCTAATTTAAGTCGAAGACGTCTTGTCGCTAATTCAGCATCTTCCGACATACCTCTTCCCTCTACCAATGGGGTCGAACCAAGGGTTTTCAACCCTCGCCTAAGATTTGGATGGACAACGCCTAAGAAGCGCCATCATTAGGCAAGAACATGGTTGCACCAATCATTGTCGCACTCGGCGGTTCCCTGCTCTATGGAGACCATGACGTGAAGACATGGCTTGGACAACTGCGCCAGACACTGGTTCATATCGAAGGAAATGGGCGGAAAATAGGAATCGTAGTAGGAGGTGGAAAGCCTGCAAGAGAAGGCATTAACCTCGCGAATGATGTCATCAGCGACCGATTCCGCCTCGACGAGATTGGTATAGCAGCAACTCGATTGAATGCTACAATCCTTCAGAAAATGTTGCAAGAAATTGGTTGTAAAGTAGCGCCTTCCATCCCAGAAACAACCTCTGAGGCTGCAACAATGTTTGATTCATTCAACATCGTCATCATGGGAGGAACAAAACCAGGCCACACAACAGATGCGGTTAGTGTCGCTTTTGCCCGAGATTCGGGCTCTGCTCATGTCATTATCGCTACAAATGTCTCTCATGTTTACACAGCAGATCCGAGAAAGGATGAATCCGCTACCGCTATAGAAGAGATGACATTGGACGAGTTAAGTGCAATCACAGGAACTGAATCACTCAAACCAGGACAAAGCGCAGCAGTCGATCCAATAGCCGTTCAATGGGCAAAAGATGCTCTATTACGAATTGGAGTCCTTGATGGCCGAGATATCCGTCGACTTGAAGATGCACTAGAAGGTCGGCCATTTGAGGGAACCTTAGTTCGCCCGGAGTGAAAAATATGGTCGATGCAGAAGCAATCAGAAAGAAAGCAAAGAACATGCCAAAGCGCTCTAAAGCCCAAGCAATGACGCCATCACACAAACATTGTCGTATCTGTGGAATTGATATTCCTGGTAAATCAGAAGAACGTGTTTGCAAAGTCGAGGAATGCATAGAACGTTATGAAAAGGACGAGAAAAACAAAGAACGAATGCGCAAATGGATGCTCATCTTCTTCGGAATATTTGCATTCATTACTGTATTACCAGTTTTGTCAAGAATAATGTAAGTTTATTCGTCCTTTCTGTGCCAGCCTTCTGGCAACTTCATAGGATCGATAGGCTGAGCGGCTTTGACTCTTCGAACGATTTCTAAACGTAGTGCATCAAGTCCAACTTCTTCTGTTGCACTCATTGTTGGACGTCCTTCTTCGTCATACAACAGAGGCAATTCAGGTGTTCCTTTGGAACCGGCCTCCCTCCATGCTAATTCTTCTTGCTGGACGACCTCCCATTCTTCTGGGCGAGGCGTGAGAAGATCTGCTTTAGATGTAACAACGAGCATATCGGTACCCGGGAGCAAACGGTCTACGTCTTCAAGCAAATTCAACTGTTCTTCAAGCGGAGTTCCGCACGCTTCGCTTGTATCGAGAAGGAACAGAACAAGAGAACCGATGTTCTCTAGGGCTGCAATGGCTTGTTGTTCAATAGCATTCCTTCGACTCATTGGCCTGTCAAGTAGTCCAGGAGTGTCCACCAATTGGTGCACTAATCGGCGATGGGTGAAATGTCCAACGTGGATTTGCTTTGTTGTGAAAGGGTAATGATTTACTTCCATATTTCCTGACGAGAGTGCCGATATGAAAGCAGACTTTCCTACATTGGGTGCGCCACAAACAACAATACAAGGAAGCAGAGTCTCGATTTGTGGAAGGGCTTTGAGTGTTTCTCGAGCCTCATTGAGCCACTTAAGAGATGGTCCAACACGACCAAGAATCGATCCTATTCGACCATAGGCTTCTCTACGCGCTTCATGCATGAGTTCAACCTGAGCTGTTCGTACAATCTTTCGTGTGTTTTGATTAGCAATACGCAGAACTTGAGTTCCGCCCCACTGAAGCATTGAGAGGTGATGGCGATAATCATCAGTACCAACACATGCTTCAATCATTGCGAGGTCGAATTGAGGCGAATGGTCCAATGACGGCCAAGTTTGAACGGTTTCTCTAAACAAGGTATCAATGATATCCGCTGCGGTTTGAATCATACGGGTCAGTTGTTTTCTCGTACGAAAGACTCGGTTGTGGTCATCGACTCGGTCTGCAGCCTTTCGAGCCCGAGAGAATGCTTTGTCGAGGACCTCGTCCTCAAACAGCACAGTTGGCAATTGACGCCATGTCACCTTCATAGGTACCCCATGTCATCCGGAGTGACAACCCTTGATGAACCCATCACATCAAAAAGACATGGATGTTGTATTTGCACATTGTTCATGTAGGGTCGGCTCTCAGAGGGTATCATGGCGAAAAAATCTTCAAAAATTGAACTCCCAAAATGGGCTTCTAACCTATGGAAAGAACTTGGTTCACCGGACTTGGAAAGCATACAAGGAATAACCCAAGGCGATCTTCTAGAGCGACGTAATGGTCTGCGAAGAGATGACCTCGTTGAAATCCAAATCGATGCGAGAGCTTTTCTTACAGATTCAGAACAGTGGATTCGTGGCCGATTGATTTCATCTGGAAAATCAAGTCTTGAAATCCTTGACGAGGGTGGATTCCGTAGATTTGTTTCTAGAGAATCAATCGTCCAGATCATTCTGGTGGCTCACATGCGACCAGCATACATCGATGATAAGGAACTCCTTGCTTTCGAAAGAGAAGATATGAAGCGCCGTTCAACACTTCATGAGAAGGTTGAGAAAGAGACTACAGGCAACGATGACGCACACCTTTGGGGATGAACCAATGAAGGCCCCAGAGGGTTGGTCTGTTGTAGAACAATGCCTTATGCGTGAGTTCGAATTTGGAAATTTTGCTGAAGCGAAATCCTTTGTTGACGACGTCAGTACGTTGTGTGAACAAAAGAACCATCATGCAGACATTCACTTTGGATGGGGATACGTCGTGATCGAACTCACAACGCATGACCAGAATTCCATTACTGATCTTGACTATGAACTTGCAACCTTGATTAATACCCTTGGAGGATAATTCAATGGCCATTGATCCAAAGGGAAGAGCCGAGCCAGGGTATGATCGTCATATGTTCATCTGTGGGCACGAACGACCTCCCAATTCTTCTAGGCCGAGTTGTAAAAACCTTGGAAGTCTCGAACTATTACCACGTATCAAACAAGTAGCTCGAGAACAAGGACTTTCTTCGATTCGAGTTCAAAAGTCAGGATGCCTTGATTTCTGTGAAAATGGAATTTCATGCGTGGTTTATCCTGAAGGAACCTGGTATCAATTATCAAAGGATATGGATATTGCTTCAATCATTCAACATCTGAAAGATGGCACCGTGAGTACAGTGAATTTGATGAAACTTGATTCTGAATGATCAAAGTTTCACAGGTCTTGTAGCACCGCATGCTTGGCACTTCAAGAGCGTTGTACGGTCTTGCTTTACAAAGACTGTATCTGGTGCACCACATTGAGTACACTTGATGTAAGTATTTACATACCCGACGATTGCTTTCTTCAATCGCTTAGGTGGAATACGTCCCTTGAATCGAGCACGAGGGCCGTCTCGGGAACCAGAAGTCCCCAATTCATTCAGAATGTATTGGTACACGTGATTATCATCACGATCCATCATTCCAACCACTTCTGTGAAATTTCGTAGAATCGTATTCGAACCCTCAATCATGATTTGTGGTTCAGGGAGTCTCCATCGAGCTCGAGAGGAGATGTCCTCTGGAATGTTCTCACGTGCTCGCTTGAGAAGAGATTCATAGTCAAAGTCGCTCATGGTTCCTCCTGACACCCCTTTCTCTTCAAGGCTTTGGGTCAAAAATGGGCAAAGGCTTCATGGAGGGTGGCCTTCTGGAAGGAGTTGATTACAATGGTCTCAAGTATTGAAGAGTTGAAAACAATCGCTACAAACCTTCGAAAGGATGGGTTGAATTCACAACAAATTGCGGATGAACTCTCCCTCTCTCAAGATACAATTGCATGGCTCCTGACTGGTACAAATACTGAGCGACGTCCAACTGATGTTCAAATCGGTTGGCGTACAATCGGAGTTAGACCAGCTCGTATCACTGCTATTGGTAACATCATGGCCGATGTTGTCATAGAAGAATTCGATGAAGCTGAGATCGTAGTTGGAATATCAATCAATGGAATCGCATTTGCTCATGAAGTTGCACAGGCACTTGATGTAGAAGTCGCAATACACAGAAATGTAGACGGAGAACCTGGTGCAGGTGCTTTGTCAAATAAATATGGCCAAGTTGGAGGCGGTAAGAAGGTCGTCATTATCGACGACGTATTGTCGAGTGGCGTAACAATGAGCCAGACTATTGCTGCAATCAGAGCTGCTGGTGGAGAAGTGGTTCTTGCCCTTGTACTTGTCAATAAAACGGTTCGAAACGAAATCGATAACGTCCCTCTACGTGGCTTGATACGCGCTGTTCCTGTTTGATTGGAGTTGAAAAAATGCATTGGTCCGATGTCGCAGCCAAGCGACTTGCAGAACGTGGTGAAAAGCACATTATCTCTACTGGGATTACACCGAGTGGAGAATTTCACATTGGACACTTACGTGAAATCCTAACAGGTGATATGCTTACTCGAGCTGCTAAGAAAGCGGGACTTGATGTTGAATTCGTCTTTATTGTGGATAGCGCAGATCCATTACGGAAGGTATACTCGTTCCTAGATGATGACTATGAAGCATATATTGGCCACCAATTGAAACAGATTCCACCACCTACGCCAGAAGGCAAACCTGACCATGAACGATTCTCAAATGGAATCTCATATGCTGACCATTTCTTGGAACCATTTAAGCAGGCATTAAACCAAATTGATGTCCGACCTAAATTCATTGATAACTATGAATCATATGCATCTGGTAAGTTTTCTGAGATGGCTCGTATTGCTTGTAATAAAGCAACAGAAATTCGAGAAATCATCGAGCGTGTTTCGGGACGAGAACTCTCTGAAGAATGGTTCCCTTGGAATCCAATTGATTCGACAGGTTCAATTGACGGAATAACAGTTACTGGCTGGAATGACCCCTATGTTGAGTGGATCGATTCGAAAGGCCAAACTGGAAGAAGTGATGTTACCAAAGGTGAAGGAAAGCTTCCTTGGCGTATTGATTGGCCTGCAAAATGGGCTTGGATTGGCGTTACAATGGAACCATTCGGAAAGGACCATGGGGCTGCAGGCGGTTCATATGACACTGGTAAAGAGATCATTGAACTATTTGGCAAACAAGCACCGGTCGATCTAACATATGAGTGGATCAGTCTACGTGGACAAGGAGCGATGTCTTCTTCATCAGGCAATACAATTGGACCATTAGAAGCCCTTTCCCTCGTTCCTCCTGAAATTCTGCGATACCTAATCGCTTCAACTAAACCAAACAAAGCGATTGAATTCGATACGGGAATGGGCCTTGTCACACTCGCTGATGAATTTGAACGTACTGCCTCAAGGGATTTTGCTATAGAACTGAACAATGAAGAGTTGAGTAGGCGGAAGAGAGTTGCTGTAGAAGATGCTCAAATCGCTGTAGAACTCTCAAGTATTTCTGCTTCAAATGAGGCATCCCAAGTTACATTCAGACATCTGGCACTTCTAGCTCAAACAAAATCCAATGATGACGATGTGTGGGCGTCGATTGGAATCCAAGGCCAGGTCTCTCCGTCCATGATAAATCGGTTGCATAAGATGCGCACATGGATTGCATCAAGGCATTTCCCCGAAGAGTTACGCATTACCATCCTAGACACTCCAAATTCAGAAGCCTTGGCTCTATTTGGAGATGAAGAGCGGACGATATTGCCACAGATCATCGAACTGTTCACGACATGTGAATGGACGAGCCCGGGAATTCAAGCAGCTATTTCTAACTCAGCAAAATCCATCGAATTGTCTCCTCGTGTGGCCTATCGTACATTGTACCTCACCATTATGGGAGTTGAAAAGGGGCCGCGTCTGCCTGCAATCCTTTCTGAGTTGGATCGGGAAACGATTCTTTCTTTGCTCAAACAGTGCCTTTGAGAAAACGTTCTAAGAACCACTTATTTTGAAACGTTCGACCCTAAGAATTCAAAAGAGGTCGTACTCTCCTGTTGAACATGGCAGGGGTCTATTGTCCGACATGCGAGGTCGGTGTAGAGGCTGCTGCAAAGTTTTGCCTATCATGTGGCCATGACCTTCTTGCCCAAGGTCCAATTACTTCCACTGGGCACGATTTGAACCAACTCAAGGAGGTCATTCGGCATCGCCAGGACCTTTCAATGGCTGAGAAATTTGACATGATTGCTCGAGTTGAGGAAGGGGCGAATCCAATCACTTTGGGAATTGCTGCTGCTGCCGATGATGGATCAAACATTGACATCGGACAAGCGTTCGAGGGAAGCGAAAATGAACTTGTGTCCAAGAAAGACCACGACTGGGGACAATCGCCAGCAGCTAACGCTGCTGTACGAGCGGTTGTCAAAGGTACTAGTGGCTGGGATATGATTCAAGCAGGTACCTTAGACATGTCTGAAGGACTATTTCGTGGTGCTATGACACATGGTATGGATGCATCTACACACATTCACGATGTTGCAAGTGGAGAACATGAGGGAATTGATCCTGAAGCAATGCGAGCAATTCCAGTCCTAAAACCACCAAAGCGTAGTTTCTGCCCAAAGTGTGGATCCGATATCCACGCAAATACAATGCTCCAATGGCGTAAGTGGAGAGAATCATCCTCAGATGTTGTTTCAATGCAAATGGAAGCAGCGATGGAAACTTCTCTTATCGAAGTTGCAAGCCATTACGTGAATGTGATTCAAGCGCTTAAAGATGAAAGAGATGATGCTGTGGCTAGAGCTGCAAAATCCACAGCGGAAACAAACATTGATTCTCTTCGAGAAAAGATTGAAGCGGAAGTTCGAGCTGAACTTGAAAAAGAAGAACCTGTGTCTACGAAAGCAAAATCAGATGGTGGCAAAAAGGCAACTCCTGCAAAGAAGGCAGCCCCTGCAAAGAAGACTCCTAAAAAGAACAAACCAAAATCGGGTGGAATGTTCGGATCAAAGAGACCAAAGAAGACCTATGAAGGCGAACCTGGTGGTAAAGCAGATTGGTTCCTCTCTGATGCATTGGACACCATCTATGACCCACATGGTACTGGGAAAACAGTGAAAGGAGCAACAATTCTAGCCAGATCCTCAGATGGAAATGTTCGAGTTCGCGATGTTGTTCGTGCGTATGCATTACAAGGCAATGATGGAATTAGTGAACTCGCTTGGACAAGTCCTCTAACACAATACATCATCGAAGCATTCGATGCATGTTGAATTTAAATCACGAATATACCGTAACCAAAGGAAGAGGTCCGGTTGACATTTGATTCAGAATATGAACCATTTTTCAGACCTCCTGGCTGGATTGTTGGACCAATATGGGCTGTGTTGTACACGATGCTTGCGTTCAGCATATATTACACCATTATGAACCGAGACAAATTGGAAAAATACAATTCTATTGTTTTCTTATTCTTGATTCAACTTATCTTGAATGTACTTTGGCCAAGTGTATTCAATTCGGCTGAGTATCTTATCTCGTTAGTTATGCTTATTCTTATAATCGCTTTTTCATTGCTGTATGCAAATCTAACATTCAAACCGTTGCCAACTGCCTCTAAACTCGTATGGCCTTACATCGCTTGGGTTACTTTTGCTGCATTGATCAACGCAGCCTACTATCTACACTTTAGATGAATTCTAAATTCCCGTCACCCTCAATCTGAAACTGGAACATCAGGAACTGCAACATGCCCTTCTTGCAAAAAGAAAGTATCTGTGTGAAGTGGTTTATTTTTATCAAAGAGATTCAATGACAAGTGCAATACCTTGTCCACCGCCAATACAGGCAGTAGCAATTCCGTATTTGCCGCCAGAGCGCTTCAATTGATGAGCAAGAGTTAGAGTCAGACGAGTTCCTGTTGCTGCCAGAGGGTGCCCTAGACCAACAGCTCCACCGTTGACATTGACCTTATCGACATCTAAGCCAAGTTCTTTGACGCAAGCAACTGCTTGACCTGCAAATGCTTCGTTGATTTCCCAAAGATCGATATCATCCACTGTAAGTCCTGTTCGTTCCAAAGCCTTTCTTGATGCTGGAACTGGACCATAGGCCATGATTGCTGGTTCCAATCCTACAATGCCCCATCCTACGAGTCTCGCAAGTGGCTCATCCCCATCTGCTGCTGCTTGAGAAGCGGATTTGATGATTACTGCTGCCGCGCCATCAACGATTCCGGAGGCATTACCTGCTGTAACAAGTGATTCTGGACCGAATGCAGTTGGTAATTTCGCCAGTGATTCTTCAGAAGTATTGTGAACAACGTGATCCTCATCCTTTGCCGTGATAATCGTCTCACCTCTTCGTGATTTAATGACAACATCCACAATTTCTTCTTCAAAGACTCCATTCTCTATAGAAGTTAGGACTCTTTGATGTGAACGGGCTGCAAATGCATCTGTTTCTTCACGAGTAACACCTTTTCTGGCACATATCTCATCGCTGGTTTGAGCCATGTATTTACCGCAAGTCATATCCTGAAGGTTTGTCATCATGTAATCCTCTACAGGAGGAGAACGACCAAGTTTCCAGCCATCTCGAGCACCACGAAGTACGTGCGGGGCTTGTGAAAGATTCTCCATACCGCCAGCAACAACTGTTGAAGCTTCATCGAGCATGATCATTTGAGCACCGGTCACAATCGATTGTATACCTGAGCCACAGATACGAGAGAGTGTTAACATAGGTACTTCTTGGGGAATTCCAGCTTTCAAACCCGCATGTCGAGCGCCGTAGATTGATTGGGAACATGTTTGAAGAGCATAGCCCATGACCACATGGTCAACGCTTGAGGGATCAGTATTGGTCTTTTCAAGAGCTCCTTTGATAGCAATTGCTCCTAATTCTTGAGCACTTACAGACTTGAGAAGTCCCCCTTGCTTTCCATCTCCACGCTTTCCTCCAACCCATTCACAAAACGGTGTTCGAGCGCCGCCAACTAATACAACATCTTCTGCCATGAACATCCGAGTTCAACTCGGGTCATCAAGGATACGCTTGGATGATTAGAGATTCATCAAGGAAATAACGATGCCACCAATGGTCAAACAAAGTGGAACGATCATGACTTCAAATGCTGAACGCATCTTTCCAAGATTAGCCAATTCTGACCCTCTATGGAGTGTAGCTTTGATACCAGGAGCATCTTCACCAACGACTTCCAACAAGGTATTTTGCAGTGTGCCGTCAAGTCCTTCATTTTGAATATCCTCCTGAGGACGGCTGCGAGTGGTTCCAAGGAGGTAAACAGGATTACCTACACGAAGCGCATACACTGTCCATCGATGCTTACGTACGTCTCCACCAGTAAACAGACGAGCTGCAAATTCAGACCCTATTTCCTTGCGCAAACTATCCGCATGGTTTGATTCCCATCTTCGAAGATAGTTACCAAGATCGGCTCTCTTGAACGTAGAAGGCTTTACCAGAACTCCTCCAGTACCGTCATTGAGGATGAAAGGTACTGCTCCACTATCAGTACGAACAGTTTGCCAATGGCATTCAGTCTTCGTATTCCCTTCACTATCTGTTGTTGTTTTACAAATTTTAACCTCGTATTGCCAATTAAATTGGACACAATTCGGTATGACTCTGTTTGGATGGCCATCAACAACGACTCTCAACACACCGGCTTTCGATGGCCTAACTTGACCAACCAATTCGGGGTTTCCAACTGCCACTGAACGAACAAGGCTCGTTGGCGTATCTGCCATCTGCCGTTGCATCTTATACTGAAAGTATCCGAATATTGTCCAAAGTAATCCGACGCCTAAGACAATGTAAGCAATCCAAGTAAGATCATCTGATACTTTTTCGCTTCCATCTTCAGTGATTATCGTTGAAACTCCATTGTTTTCTGAAATGAACAAACCAGCAGCAATGCAAATACCGATTACAAGTGCAATCATCATCACACCATAGGTCGAGATAACTGCAGGTCGGGGAGTTCCAACCTTCACTGGATGCTCTGGCAATGGGCTTCCATCACCGTGAGGTAGATATTGGTCTTCGTTCCAAGAGGCAGGGCCTGGAGCGGGAAGAATCCAATCACTAGGATCGGTGGTTGGAGTAAACGTTGAACGCCCCATCCACCACGAATCAATCGAGTAACCTTTGTCCAGAGCTTCCGCCTCAAGAGATTCAGGTTGTGGTGCATTTTTCCTCACCTTGTGAAGATCTGCTTCAAGAGAACCTGGAGACGTGAGGGCGATAACGAGAAGTCCGAAAAGACAAAGAAGAGGATTTACAATTCCAGCAAGCAGGAGAATTACTCCAACTACCCAGCCAATCCATCCAATCCAAGTGTAAGGTAATGTTAGTTGAAAGAATCCTCTATCGAGATTCATATCCTTTAAGTCCATAGAGAACGCTAGGGGTGTCGGTTTATGTTAGTAACGACTGTTATTCCCTTTGAATACCAATGACTTTGACGAGAATTCGTTTAGGTCTTTGTCCATCAAATTCAGCATAGTGAATTTGCTCCCAAGTACCAAGGTGTAATCTTCCGTCTTGAACGGGCATTGTTACTTGCTGACCTAGTAATTGACGCTTTAGATGAGCGTCGCCGTTATCCTCACCAGTTCGATGATGTTGATATTCTGGACCGTTACGACCATCTTTGCCATGATAAGGAGCTACTTTTTCTAACCATTCCATTATGTCGTGGTGAAGACCTCTCTCAAGATCGTTTACGTAGCATGATGCAGTGATGTGCATCGGATTAACCAAAACGAGTCCATCAATAATATTGCTTTCTGCAACGATTTTTTCAACCTGTTCAGTAATGCATAATATCTGATATCGTTCCTGAGTTTGTATCGTTAGTTCTTCAACATACGTGCAAAATTGCCCTACGTTTCTTTTACCCAATACAACACATCCTTAGATCAAACTGTAACATCATCTGACCATTCCATGGCACCTGTCTGCTTTTCGACAATAGGTTCCATCAAAGTGTTGCTAGCCATCAATGGAATGGCTGCAAGCAGACCACAAATCGCATTGCAAAACAATTGGCCGCCAATTGCGATTCCAAGGTACAGGGATTTGTTAACTTCTTGACCATCTGGTGCATCTGGCATAGGCTCAAAAAAGGCCATGACAATACCAAGAACTAGTCCAACGGAAAGAAGAATCCATGTAAGATGAACGCCAAACTTTTGGCGATTTGAGATTGCATTTCCTGCATAGATAAATCCTAACCCAAATGCAATGGAGGCCATACTGAAGAGATAGTCATACCATTCCAAAGAAGCGTCAACTTGAGTTAATTCTGAAATGGCTTCATTTGCAAAAAGTCCACCAAAGGTAAACAGGACTTGTATTGCGCCCCAAATAATAACAAAAATACCGATGACTTTTGGAGCGGAGCTCGGTTGTTGCATCAAAATCATTTGGTGTTGAGTTCCTGATATCTGCTGAGGCATACCCGAAATCATTACTGGTTCAGACGCTTGATTATCTGAAATCATCATGCTTGGAATTGATTTATCTTGCTCAGATTCTACATTTGCCCAAAAGTCATCCTTCTCTTCCATGTTATTACCACATACTGGGTGATTTATGAATCATCGGTCTTCTTCAAGAAGGAAGACCACTTCGCTTTGTATGGGGAGATGGCATGACAAACGTTCTTGTGGTTTACAAGAAAAACTTTGAATCCATCCATGACGATAGTCTTGACCATCTGAAATCATGCCTTGAAGATGCTAAATCTAATCATCAACTACGGGTTGAAATCAGAGCAAGAGAGCGTGTAAGGCGAGCAGATTTCATTGGGCGTGACCTTGTTATTGTTCTTGGAGGCGACGGAACTCTGACCTCCATCTCACATAACATCGATGAGTCAACTCCAGTCATGGGAGTAAATTCCCATCCCAAAGCAGAAGATCCTACTGGAAGCGTAGGATTCTACATGGATTCAACACTCGATACCTTTTCACAAGATTTAGAGAGAGCTTTGACTGGAAAAGCCATTGTGAACAATCTCCCTCGATTGAGAGCGATTATTGATTCTACATCTGGGAACAGATACACTACAGACCCTGCTATGAATGAATTACTCATTGCCAATACCCACCAATATGCCCCTAGCAAGTATCATCTTCGAAGAGGTGACATGAGTACTGATCAGCAAAGTAGTGGACTTATCTTTTCGACATGGCTTGGCCAAGGTGCTTGGTTTTCCCATAGTCTTGACCAAACAAGTCTAGCAGAAATCCGCGAGGTTGTCAACTTAGGTGAAGAAGACACACATTATTTTGTTCTAGCACGTGATTTAGACCACCAAATGCGGGTCGATAAAAAATGGTCATGGTTGGATTGGACTGAAACAACAACACAAATTCTCAGTGACATGCACAGAGGGTATGTTGTCCCTGATGGATGGGACGAAGTACACTTCAATAGAGGCGCATCCATCTCTGTGGACCTAAATGCACCTAAATTGCGATTATTGACATTCCGTCAATCTATGAAAGAGCGACTCTTAGAGTCGATGACCCTTTGAGGTGAATGGATGACCAACATGCAAGGTCATCTCAAAGGATTAGGAGTGGACATTGGGGGCTCTTCAAGCAAACTGTGTCTTATCGATATGGAGTATAACTCCATAGTCAAGAGCGTCACTATCCCACATACAAATAGAAATGGCATCGAAGATATCTGTTCAAAGATTATTCGCCAGATTAAGGAGTGGGAGTTTGAAGGTGGTATTGGGATTGGATTCCCAGGTATTGTTGAAAACCAGATGATTATTGATGCTCCTAATTTAGGAAAGGAGTGGAATGGGCATGATTTCAGAACATACTTCAAACCCCATAAGATTGATGTGACTTCTGTATTGAATGATGCAGATGCGGCAACAATCGCTTTGATCGAACAAAGTAAGGATTGGACAGAGAATGAGATATTGTGCCTCACCATAGGGACTGGAATTGGCTCAGGATGGATTTCAGAAAGTCGATTACTCGAAGGAACGGAATATGGGCGAGAGTACAGCCCGAAGTTACAATGTACGCTCGAACAATGGGCTTCAGCCAAAGTGATCAGTGAAGAAGGAATCTCACTCAACGAATGGGTCCTTCGGTTTTCGGATATTCTTGACATCCTCGTTGAAAAATATTCACCAGAAGCGGTTATTTTGTGTGGTGGAATTACCAATGAAAAAGAGCATTGGCTTGCTGAATTACAAGGATTACAATCGGTTCGAATAGCGATTTCAGATTATGAAGAGTATACAGGTGCTTACGGAGCAGCCTTGCTAAAGTAAGTGTAAAAAGTAAACTGTTAGTTGAATAAAAAAAGAGGGTGGAGACTGGGGCTCAAAGAGCCCCAGCCTCGCTTTCTTAGGAGGTGATCCATCTGCAGGTTCCCCTACAGATACCTTGTTACGACTT
>OCRI01000092.1_pt1 | contig 27536 bp, 27 predicted proteins | sample 1534641 | NCBI WGS metagenome assembly OCRI01 (sample SAMEA3275473, study PRJEB22092) | marine metagenome | reverse complement strand
TCTTCGGTTTGTTGCGCACCCTTCCAATCAACCGCAACGCGTAGAAAGTACCGGCGAATACCAACACAAGGCAGAGCAATGGGGCAAGGAGGGCAAGAACGGTGACAACGATGGCCATGACTGCCTCACCCACGGAAATGATTGGATTGGCAAGACCGCCAGTTGTACCGGTTGAGAGTGCGCGTGTTGCAACAGTCCCAGTCTGAACTGTTCCAGCAACACCACCCCCGCCAATAGCAGCAACGGTCCACTGCACGATAGGGTCGTAATCTGTTTCTGCACCGATGACAGACCCCATCATGCCAACACCCGCAAGGACTGCGGCAGGGGTTGCGACCACATCGAGGAGATTATCGAGCCACGGAATAAGGTAGGAGCCAATTTCGAAGATAACTGCGATTAACAGGACAGAAAACGCCCCCCACCCATCAAGCAGGGAAAGTTGGCCGGAAGCTTCGATGAGCCCAATGTTGATTGCACCACTCAACAACATCGGGGGCAGAAAGACCCGGAACCCGCTTGCTGCAGCAAGGCCCAGCCCCAATGAGATAGCGAGAAGGCCACTGAAAGCAGCCATTTTGCTCAATCCTCGTCTTCGAAGAGCACAGGGTCGCCAGTACCACCCGGGGATGGGGGTCGGACACCGTCAACATCCATACCAGGCTCAATGTCAGTTTCCTCGACAGAGAGGCTCACTCTTCCGCCTTCAGCAAGATCAGCCATGTCACTCGGGTTTGGAGTGGAAAGCGTCCTTGTCTTGTCAGGTTCATTGCTGTATGACTCACGCTTTGCTTCACGAGCATCATGAGTGCGGACAAGAGAGAGTGAATCTGCGAACACGCGACCAACCACTTCTCTGGTGCGCTCGCCTCGACGTACGGAATCTAATTCATGGGACATGGATTCACGCTGACCTTCCAATTCACGAAGTTCAGCGGTTCGATCTTGCAACGCCGCTTCCATGTCTGTGAGCGTGAGGGTGATTTGCTGCACCCGCTCATCTCGCTCAAAGACATCATTATGCAGACGTCGTTCGCGTCGGCGAAGGGATTCATACTCACGGTTTCGTTCAAGCAAACGTCGCTTTAGTTCTTCGATCTGTTCGACAAGGTAGTCGTGTTCAGCCGACACGGAGCGCGGCCCCTGCATCACCCGTTCTAACTGCTCTTCCAGTTCACCGAGCCGGCCGTCGCGTGCATCGAGCAGCCCGCGCAATCGGTCAGCGATGTCTCTGAGCCGTTGACGCTCTTCTTCCAGAGCCTTGTTTGCTGATTGTTCTGCCTCATTTTGCATGAGGGCGGCGTCGAGTTTTGATTTGAGACTTCGAACCTCTTCAGCGGTGACTGATGTCAGACCTGCTTCTGCCGCTCGCTCCAATGCTTCAACCATCTGGCCGATGCGCCCCTCGAGCTCAGCGATGACCTCGTCCTGTTGAATTGAAAGGTCGCGAAGTTGTGAGTTTTCACTTGACATTGCATCGCGTTCTTCTTGGGAAATGGATGATTGTTGGCTTGCCAGTTCTGCACGAGCGTCACCGAGGAGTCGTTCCAAGTGGATGATTTTCGCTTCGCTTTCTTGCAAACTCGCTTCGGCTTGGTTCAGGCGCGCTACTTCAGGCGCAACCATGTCTTCTCGCTCAGCCAAATCTAATTCAAGCACGCGCAGTCTTTGTTTGACGGAAACCATCTCTTCGTTTCGTGCCGCAAGCTCTTGCCATGCGATCAACACCTCCTCGACAAGTTGCTCAACAGGGTAGCCTTTGAGCATCCCCTCAAGCGCAGCGCGCTCTTCGCCTGATGTGTCATCGAGTCGGCGAATGCCGCCAGTTCCAGTCGAGTCGATGGTCATACAGGTGTCTATCGACGCTCAACCACACTTGAACTTTCCCAGTCAAAACAGCACCACCACGGGTGGTTTTGTACCCTTTGGGAACAACCGCACTCAGTTGATAGCGGTGTACATGTCGTCTGGCATTTCGCCAGCGAGTTGCAAAGCACCGTTTGCCACGGCGTTGATTGGGTCTTCGACGCACCATACGGTGACGTCTCCGATGTCTGAAATCTCGTCAGTCATTCGTGCTGCGATTCCGTCGATGAGCGAGCCGCCGCCGGAGAGGATGATGTTGTTTCGGAGCACTGGTTGGTACTCAGGGTCTGCACCTGCGACGATTCGCTTAATTGCGTTGCCAATCTTTGGAACGATCATCTCGCAAGCTTGGGCTACCAAGTCGCCAATATCGACAACTTGCTTCTTTCCTTCAACGGAAAGTTCGACGGTTGCTTCACGAACATCGCCGCCAACGTAGGAGACTTGTTCCTTCCACTTTCGGACCATGTCCTTGGTGATTTGGGCACCGGTGAATTTCTTCTGAATCAAGGTCATGAGTTCGTTGTCGAGCCAGTCGCCAGCTTCTTGGATGGTTACTTGGTCTTCATCAGTTGGGAATGTGCCGTAGATTCGGGCAATGTCGGTGGTTCCAGCACCGATGTCGACAACAATTGAACTTGCGATTTCGCCGATTCCGTAAGCGGTAGCGAAAGGTTCTGTGACGACCATGATCGCATTCACTTGACCGCGGAGAGTTGCCACCAAGTTGCTCTTATCGGTGAATGAAACGTGACTTGGGGAACAAATTACGCCAAACACTTCGTCGAATTCTTCAGGGTCAACGGTCTCAAGGAGGTGGGAAACAAAGGCCTTGGCTGCTGCCAAGTTTGCCTCATCATCTTGTGCGACGCCTGCCGCCATTGGGCGGTAAAGGTTGCATGCGAGTTTGTTCTTGAGTGCATCGTTGCCAAACAAGACATCACGGCCCAGGAAGTTGCGCGCAACAGGGTCTTTTGGTCGTCCAACAACGGTTTCAATCGTGTGGCTTACGCCAGCACTTGAAGAGATAGTCGATTGGTAGGTGCCTAGGTCAATTCCAACATACAAGCGGTCACTCATTTTGTTCACCGTCCGCATTGCGGACATGCAACCGAGCATGCCATCACCCTTCAAGGTTCACCTTGTATAGCAACGGAGAAAACACGCAAGATATGAGATGCTGCGAACAAATCTCACTCATTTTCGACATCGTGACCAAGACCGCTCGGTTGGTCTTGCTGTGCAAATGGAACTGGTACGGCAACGACTTCCTTTGGTAGCGTGCTTTGCTGCCCCAATCTGTAGACAAAGAGGCACGCACCAACGAGGCAGAGAATACCCCAGAAGATGGTTCTCAAAGAGGAGATTTTTTCCCCCTCACTCACGGCGAGATTGTCCCCCTGCCCTGCGTCAAATTCAGTGAGGTATTCGCCTTTGAAGCGCTCTTCAGATTGCAACACGACACGACTGTTGTCTGCCTCTGGTGATGCGTTTGTACTTTGGACATGTATGTCCAACCGCATCCACGCTTCATCGATGTTCCATACGGGCAGGTCTTGTTTTGCATCCCACTCGCATTCGAAGGAAGCAGTTGCATTTGATGCTGCTTGGCACGATGCAATGATGTAACCGCCCCCATCAGAGCGATTGTCAATCACAAAAACATCGGCTCCAGTTTGGTAACCATCACCGTCCTCATCTGTTACAGACCACCGAAGAACGAGGCGCTCGTTCCAAACAAAAGCATCCGTCGGCGCTTCTTCAATTGTAATCTCCGGGCGAACGTCGACAGGTCTGCACCCATCCCCATCGACGGGCCATAAGGCTGAAGGAGCGATCGTTTGACACAAATCAATTGAATCAAGCACCCCATCATCATCAGAATCATCGATGCATCCATCCGCATCAACATCCCATCCGAGTGCGTTCTCTTCAGGACACTGATCGAGGTTATCGGTGACATCATCTTGGTCCGTATCATCGAGGCATCCATCGTTATCAAGATCCCAACCAAATGCATTTTGATTTGGGCAGGCATCATCGAGGTTGGCGACGCCATCCCCGTCGTTGTCGTCCCAGTCGTCTGTATCACGTTCTACACCCTTGATTGCAAGCGAAAATCCCGTGTGGGTTCCGTCGAGGCCAACGCCGCCCTGGATGTTCCCGGGGACGACGTATCGCGCACGCACTTCAACCTCAATCCAATCAATTTCCGTCAGCGCATCAGCGCTCAACCGCAGACCATGTGTTGTTTCGTTTGTGGCAGGGAAGCTGGTACTGTTGTCCAAATCAACCGATGAATAATACAGAATGGAATCTCCATTGCTGTCAAACATCCCATCGACTGCAACCCGCCCATCAGAAAGCCGGGCAACCAACTGCAAGTCGTTGACTGCCGTCGGCTCAGGTGCTGCGAGATGCGCCATTCTCGCATCAAAATCTTCACCATCTATTGGGGTGAATTTCTGCACCCAAACATCTCCTGTTTGCATAAACGGGCCGGCTGCGCCACTGCCATTCCAAGGGTTTTCTATCAAATTCTCGAGGGCCTCGAGGCCACCCTGCCGCTGTTCAAGCCAGTGCGCAGGGGTATCGTTGCCCAGTCGGTACGCATCGTGAATCCAGACATCACTGGCAGGTGAGACGGATCCTTCCGCAAGTTCAGCTGCAATCAAATCAAAGTCAATCAATTCCGAGAGGTTGAGTTGCCCCCACCCATCGTGAACATTCTGCAAGTCCCGACTGTCCATTCCACCGTCTCGCGTTCCGTCAGCAAGGTGTGTTGTCGAAAGGGCAAGCAAGGCACGAAGCATCGGACCCGATGGCGTGAAACCTTCAGCAAGGAGAAGTGAGGCGTTACCATAATCTTCCAAACTCCATGTTGGGGCGATGTCTGACATGAACGTGTTTGTGCGCACCTCGTTGCCAGAAATCCACCCTTGCTCCACCATCTGTTGAATTAATGCAGCTACGCCGGCCGCACCAGGCGTTGCCATGCTGGTGCCAGAAGATGTTCGCAGGCCGTTGTTGTAAGAGTCGGCGATGCCGTCTGCCCTCGCAGATTGAATCGATGTGCCAACAGCAAGGGCAAAAATTCCGTTTGTACCTGCTTCTGTCGGGCCGATCGACGAGCCACTCCAGCGCTCCATATCTGCAGACTTGACTGAAGCACCAATGGCAGCAACATTCCTGCCGTTTGCAGGTTCGAGCAGGTCAGAACCGGTGTTTCCTGGTGCGATGAAGGAGAGGGACCAAGGCATTGCAAGTGCCCACGCATCGAAATCGGACGTACGTGCGGTGTAAGCAGTCGTGTCATCTCCCCATGAGTTCGAATGGATCACTGCGCCATGCAACCCGGCTTCAACAAGCAGTGAATCCACATTTGGTGGCACCCATCCTTCGCTTGACACAATGTCTTGCATAACGAGCCGTGTGCCGTGAGCCAACGCCGATCCATTATCAGGGAAAGTGCCTTGCCGCTCACTATCTACATTGTAACAACTCAGCGTGCCTGCAACATGTGTTCCGTGTCGATAGTCCGTATGCCCCTGTGTGTCTCCATCATCAATCGTTGTGTTCAACACAAGCATCTTCCGGTGGTCAGGCCCATCCTCCCCGACCAATTCGCTTCCATTCTCTCCACTGCTTCCTATGGCGCCGGCCACGGATGCGTTTCGAAAGCATGCGTGATCTGCGTCGAGTCCAGAGTCTGCAGCCCCGACGACCACGCCATCTCCGTTGAGGCCGAGGGACCAAGCTGCATGTCCAGAGATAAGCCCAGATTGCATGAGCGAAGATGATTGGGCGTTTCTTGCTTGAGTTTCAAGCACAGGTTCGATCCACAAGAGCCCCTCAAATTCGAGAGCATCAGCAAGGAATAGATTACCCGGCCACTCGACAAGATAGGAAGGGGCAAGCGGGGAAGGAGTATGTTGGTTTGGAAGCACGATGCCGGCGGCAGACAATTGTGTTCGTAACCCGTCGTAAGCATGAGCAGGGAGTCGCGGTTCAAGCAACAATCGAACGAAGTCGCCGACCTCTGGGGCTCGACCATCAAGCCCTGCTTTCCAAACCGCGTCCGGTGAAGGCGAAGCCGTGTATGCAGGTGATTCGATCCAACCATCATGCCATCCAACCAATTCAGTCGGTGAAAGAACCCGAAGCGGAATGACACCGTCTTCAACAAGTGACGACCATGCTTCGTATGTCCAAACACCTTCTTGGAGGGTTAGCAGAACCTCTCCGGGGGACTCTACGGACGACTCATCGAGGAACATTTCCGGGGCGACATAAGCGTTTGCTGCCGGCAAAAAAAGCAGCAACACCATCACAATAGCCCGCCGCATAATGTGCGATGGACCGTCAAACTTTGTCAATCTCGCGCTTGTTTTGCGCTGAGAAGTCGCGCCAGCGCGTTTAAGTCGGGTTTGCGAGTCGCCCAACTCGATGAAGGCTTACCGTGTAGTAGGAATCGCTCCCTTCGGCAGCGTGCGTCAAGAATTTTCCATCGACCTTCCAGCAACCAGCAAGGCAGATGCAGAACACCGAACTTATTCCATAATGGGCTCAAGGCACAAGGCGAACCGCCGGGCAATCGATATCAACTCCGTGAGTGAAATCGATCCACGCACATCCACCGAACCTCGAGTCACCCACCACTTCCGTGATGAAATCGCCGCAGCAGGCGGCTCTATCACTCCTGTGGCAGAGGAAGAGTGAATGCATCCGGCGACGCCGGATTCTTCTATGACCCCGTTCTCGGAGGTGTGAGTCACATGGTCGATCGAACAGAATTGCAACGCATGGCTCGAACCATCGACGCTCACAGAAAGCAACTTGATGACCTTCACAAGCAGATTGATCGTGTAGCAAAGGTCATCGAAGAACACGAAATCACATCCACCATTCTTGCGCAGCTGCAAAAGGGCGCAGAGAACGGCTCTACAAGCGCTCGCCTCACGATTGGCTCGGGTGTAACGCTGAAGTACATCCACGAACATACAGAACAAGGCATCGCACTTGTTGACTTTGGCAGCGGAGTGTTCGGAGAAAAACCCTGGAGCGAGGCGGAAACCATCACCAAGGAACGCCTTGATGGCATTCAACTTCTTCAAGAAGAGCTAACAGAGCAATCAACATCTCTCGAGGTGAAGATCACGGGTCTCGCCGAGGCATTCAACGAGGCAGCAAGCCAAATGACGGCCACTCAATCACAAGCAGCACCCGCACCACCCTCCCCGGCCGAACCAGTTCAATCGGAGGCTCAACCTCAGCCTGAGGTGCCAAAACGCCAACCGCGTCGAAAAGGACGCCGCGGCAAAGAACTCACACTGGATGATTGAGGTGAACGCATGGGTTTGTTTGACCGGTTTCGTAAACGTGTTCATGAAGTGGCTGAACAAACCGACGCAGACGCACTTTCTGCAGACGAGGGTTCCGAAGAAGCCCTTGCCGCCCTCGCATCTGCAGAACAACCATCAACTGAACCAACCACACCAATCCAACCACAACCTACGCCAGAAATGGCGCCCTCTGAAGAGGAGTGGGAAGACCTCGATACCCTCGAGGCAGCCGAACCTCAGGCATCTGATGACTGGGATGAGTGGGAAGAGGAAGAGGAAATTGCTCTTCCACGCGATCTCTCTCGCCGCGAGCGAAAACTCATGGAGAAAGCGAAAAAAGCAGATGCAAAGCGCGAAAAGCAACTGAAAAAGGAAATGAAAAAGCGAGGGGCTGTGGAAGTCGCCCGCCCACAAGGCTCCAAAGTCGATCTTTCAATGATGCGAACCACAACTGGGCGACAACTTGTCAGCGTTTCTTCTGCGCCGAAAGGGTCTGTCAAAACAGCTGAAGTCGAAACCGAAGCCGGCACAAAAGTCGAAGTTGATCTTGGTGGCGGTGTTGTTCAAGAGGGCGGCCGCATTATCAAAGCAGGTGGAGCACTCGATGCCTTGCTCGAAGAACTCGAATGGGTTCTTCTTGAATCCGACATCTCCAGCGACGCGGTGACAGCGATCATCGATGCTCTTCGCCACAGCCTTGTAGGCTCGCGCCTCCGAAGAGGAGCGGACCTTGCAAAAGTGCTTGAAGCAGCATTGAAGCGAGCCCTCCGGTCCCTGCTTGCCGCAGGATACTGGGACTTTGATGCGACGGTCAACGGCTTCATCGAAGCTGGTGACACGCCTGTTGTTGTCATGCTTGTGGGCGTCAACGGGACTGGAAAAACAACCACTGCGGCAAAGATTGCGCACAGGCTGCTCGGCAGTGGAAGAAGCGTCATTGCTGCTGCTGGCGACACGTTCAGAGCAGGGGCCATCCAACAATTGGAATCTCACTGCGAGGCACTCGGCATCCGCTGCGTCTCAAGTCAGCGAGGTGGAGATACCGCCGCCATTGCACGGGATGCCATTGATTCAGCCCGTGCGAAAGGGGTTGATGTTGTGCTTGTCGACACGGCGGGGCGAATGCAAAACAAAGTCAATCTGATGAATGAACTCAACAAGGTTCGAAGGGTTGCAGACCCTCACCTCACGCTCTTTGTCGGTGATTCACTCGCTGGAAACGACGCGGTGGAACAGGCAAGAATGTTCCAAGAAATCATGAAATTCGATGGAGCGGTTCTCACAAAAGTCGACACCGATGCGAAGGGTGGAGCTGGGCTTTCGATTGCCTTTGCTACAGGGCGACCAATCGTGTTTGCGGGCGTTGGTCAAGGCTACGATGACTTGAAACAATTCGATCCCGACTGGCTTCTCGAACAAATGTTTGATTGAGATGCGGCGATGAAGCGATAGGTGTTGACTCCCTCGCAGAATCCATGTCGGGCACATTCAAGGACGAAGAAACCGAGCAATTCTTCCAACTGATTCACATGTTTCAACGTTCATCCTTGCTTCACATGGGCATGATTCCGGACAATGAAGGAAACATCATATTCAATCTCGCTGAAGCAAAGGCAGGCATTGACATGCTTCGTGTGTTGCAGAGCAAATCGAAGGGGAACATCACCGAACAAGAAGAACGCATGTTCCGCGGTATTGTCAGCGAGTTGCAATTGCAATTTTTGAAAGCCCCAAGCAGGCGAAGGGCCATGGAAGATGCAGTCGCAGAATCCGAAACGGTTCGAGAAACATTCGCAAACCCACAATCTGGGCCGGTCGAAGACCTCTCGACCGCTGAAGATAGCGAAGAATGAATCTCATGGTGCGCATGATTGATGTGCAAGGGCGAAGTCAGGGGAATGATTCACATGGCGTATGTCACGGCGGCAGACGAAGATTCAGCACCAACGGTGCTCGTTGTGGACAACAACCCAATGTCGACCAGAAGGCTCACTGAAGTCTTTCGCGTCAAAGAATTTCACGTGGTTGTCTGCGAAGATGGCGACAAAGCAGTTGACGAATACATCCGCCTCGATCCAGAACTGGTCGTCATCGCACTTGACATCCCCTCTCTCGACGGACATCTTGCTGCTTTGGAGATGAGGGAACACGGCGGCGAAGGGCGAATTGTGTTTGTCACGCCACGACGTCTTGCCTCGCTCGCGCAAGACGCATCCCATTCCGCAGGAGCCGTTGCTTGGCTCGAAAAGCCAATTTCATCGGCAGCCCTTGATGAAGTATGGGAGCAAGTGTTGGGGCCAATACCTGAAGCGCCCGGGCTTGAAGATCTCGATGAACTCTACCCGGAGGACCGAATCAAACCCGAACCAGATGAAGGCTTGATGCCTCTTCCACCACTGCCAGGTATGCCAGCGCTTCCACTTCCAACCCCCGCTCCACTCGAAGCGATTGTGCCAATTGCAACAGTCGAGCCTACAGCGGAACGTACCGTTGAAACTGCGCCCCAAGACACACCATCACCCAAACGCAAAGGCTCAGCAAAGTGGGTGTTGCTTGTTGTGTTGATTGCAGGTGCGGCCTTCTATTGGTCGGAGTATGGCTCTCCGGTTTGAGACGGATGTTGACTTTGAACAGGCATCGGGATCGATGCTGGAACAATGATTTGTGCGTTTTCAAGGTACTGTGTGCCCTGTGGAACCGCCATCAGCCGTGAGACATTGAGTCCATCATCTGTGAGGAGCGTCGGGTCGCACGCTGCGATGCGCTCATCAAGCTCCGTCGCTTTCTTTGCATACGACCAAACCATGTACGCTGGAACGAGCGTCACGACGAACGCAAGCAACCAACCAACGACGGTGAGCATGGTAAGAGGACACACTGTCCACACAAGAACATAGTGTTCAACGATTGCACAAAGCATCCCAAGACGCCTTTGCATAAGCGGCGGCCTGTTCGCCAGGGTTGTCTGCTTTATGGATGCCAGATCCGACAATCACACAATCTGAGCCAGCGAGCACAGCATCGCGAGGATGGCCGTACCGTTGCCCCATTTCCCCATCACCAACAGCAAGGTTGACGCCCGGCGTCCAGATCAGTTTCCCGTCGCCAACTGCGTCGCGTAAAAGAACCAATTCATCAGGCCTTGAACCATTCCCGATGAATCCAAACACGCCGGAGTGGGCTTTGCCCTTTGCGACCACTTTAGCAGTGTAGGCCGGCTCCAAGAGGTTGCCTCGACTTGACATCTGGGCCAGCAACAAAACGCCTCCTTCTCGGCCGACATCTGACCAAGCAGCTTGCAATCCATCGACGATATCGGGTCCAGAAATCAAGTGGGCGGTTACCAAATCAGACCACCCTCGGATGTTGTACACTCCAGCCATTTGCTTGCGGCTGATGCCACCAATATCGGCAAATTTACGATCTTCAAAAATCAACAAATCGGCCTTTTTTGCCGCTGCACAGAACTTGGACCATGCCTCTGGCGTCCAGTCATCAACCAAATCGACGTGCGTTTTGAGCGCCGCAATCGAAGCACCCACCGTTTCAATCAAATCAAACAATCCAGCCATCGTCGATCGGTCTGCAGCGAGGCAAACCAGGCTTTGCTTTCTGCAAGCAACTTCCATGTAGGCTCTTGCCATTGGCAAGGTGTTCATTGTCCAACGTTGACCCCAAACTTCCTCGGCCTGCATGCTTCAACCGAGGAGCACCAGCCCCTCATATCTTGCGGCCGTGAGGCAACGCTGCCAACTCGCGTCAAATCGAGTCCAAACCATCGAGGAATGTATCCTGAATTGGCGTTGGCGTCATGCCGAGATCAGCAAAACTTGTGCCAACATCGTACCCGACATGCCGCCCGAGGCTTGGCTTGACTGCTTTGACGGTCAATTTCGGATGAAACGCCGCCATGACCACTGTAAGCCATTTCGGTAAGACCCTCGTTGGGTAGGCGGTCTTGGGTCGCAACCTGCGCAATTCAATTCCGATTTCATTCATCCACATGCCTTTGGTATGGACAACAATTCGCTTTCCATTCGGCCCCTTGGTGAGCGCAGCGATGTGGGCGTCAGCCACGTCTCGAACATCCACAAAATTCAGATGTGAATTGAGCACGAATGGTAACCTTCCTTTGAAATGCTTCATGTAGGCCATCGACCCGTTGAGATGGCGCTTGTGATGGATTGGGCCAAAAACAAGGGATGGATGGATGGTCATCAACCTCGGTCGCACCGCTTCGTCCATGGCCTCGACAAAGCGCCTCACGACACGTTCGCCCTCGGCTTTTGCAAATCCGTAAGGGTTGATTTGAGCCGATGCATCTTCGCACCAGTCATCAGCAGTGAACACATGCCCGTTTGTGTAGAATGAACTGCGAATCGCAGCGACAGAAGAGGTGTGAACAATCGTACGTACGGTGCCGGATTTCTCAATCGCCTTGCACACATTCATCGTCCCTTGGACTGAAGGGTCGATTAAATCACTCTGCACTTCGTTAATGCCAACCATCAGCACCGCAGCGCAATGGATGACTTCCGAACACCCAGCCACGGCAGCGTCCACACTCTTGGCATCAAGCAAATCCATCTGGACGAGTTCAAGAGCAGATCCTTTCCCGACTTGGAAATCATTCAGAAACGAAGCAGACTCGATGTTCCGTGCTGTCGCACGAACATGATGGCCTTGGAGCAGAAGCCGCTCAACAACATGCGAACCAATGAAGCCCGCAGCACCTGTGACGAGAATCACCATGAAGGCCCGAGGAGGGCCTGACTTTTGATGTTACAGCATAACATCACATTCATGACGGCCGACAGAATGGCTGAGACAATGCGCTCTGCTTGGTTGCTCGTTCTCTTGGTTCTCCTCGGCCCACTTTCAGGCTGTTTGGGGGCCTCGTCGACGGATGGCGAAGCAATTGATACCGAGTCAATGTACCCAGAGGTATGGGACCGCCATCAATTGGATTGGAATTGGACTGACAGCTATTCCTACGTCTTGGAACCCGGGCCTTACACGGCGCTTGATGTCCAAGAGGCAACCTTCGAAGTCGATACATCAGCGGTATGGGAGACAGGCCCAGCCACCTCCAATGTTCACCTCTCTTACTGGCTACCATCCAACACTGAAATGGGGGAGCAAGTGCCAGTGATCGCTGTGGTGAGCCCCTACTTCTCCTTTGGACAACCAGGTGATGAATCAGGCGCAACCAACGTGGTTGGCGCCGGCCGAGGCGAATTCATTTACGACAATTATATTCCTCATGGGTATGCATTTGCTCAGGTGTCTGTGTTTGGAACAGAGGAATCATCTGGTTGTTTTGATTACAGAGGCGAAGGCGAGGGCTGGGGCATCCATCAAGCTGTTGAATGGCTTGGGAAGCAAAACTGGTCGAACGGCAAAGTTGGTTTGTATGGGAAATCATACGAAGGTGCTACACAGTGGGAGGCAGCGGTCCATGGAAGCGAACACTTGGCAACAATTGTGCCTATTTCTGGCACCACGGGCCTTCACCCTCTTCTCTACAAGAACGGAAGCGCTGAAGCTCGAAGCCAAGTGATGCACATGAATTATTTCGGCAGCACTGTGGACTACAATGCAGAAGACATGGACAACATCTGCCCCGATATTATCGAAGGGCTGTTTGCAGGCCCTGTGACCTATGGCATGGGCGAACTTGACCCATACATGGCGAATTATTACGAGGAGCGAGAGCACATTTCCAAAGCACTGACCAATTACAAAGGAAGCGTGTATTGGGTCCAAGGCATGCAAGATTGGAACGTCGATCCACACCAAGTTTTCCCGTGGTATCAGATGTTTGTCGATGCTGGGTTCGATGTGAGGGGTATGCTTGGACAATGGGAGCACAACTACCCAGACCAATGGTCGAAACACAATGCACAGGATTCCGGTTATGGTGGCGAAGCAATCCAAAACATGACTCGCTGGGATTGGGGCCAAGACCTGTTTGAATGGTTTGAGTACTATCTCAAAGGGGTCGGCGAAAAGCCCGCACTCCATGCACAAATACAGCGCAACGATGGCGAATGGCGAATCGAACCAACATGGCCACCAGAAGACCGAGAATGGAACGCAGTCCCCCTTGATGGTTGCGTGAAAAACGGCAACAGCGTGCAAGGCGTGTCAGGTGGCGGAGCGACATTGGCATCGGTGACATTCGAGTGTGATGCGCTCGATGCTTCGGCTGATGTATTGATTTCAGGTCTTGCGACTCTCCATCTTGAGGTTCAAGCAGCCATGGATGGCGGCCAAATCTTTGCAGAATTACAAGACGCAGAAACAGGGCTTCGCCTCGGCCATGCTACAATGGACATCCGATACCACCAAGGCGGCTCAGATCCTACAACGGTGCTTCCAGGCCAATCACTCACAATGCTGATGGAATTCCAAGCAATCGATGCAATCCTCCCAGCCGGCCATGGCGTCAGGCTGGTGTTAACTGAAACTGGCGAAGATTACCTCGCTCCAGCTTGCGGCATCTCTTGCCCAATCACCGTCAATGGTGGAACCCTCTCCATACCACACATCACACGGGATGGGAGCAACGTGCTCATCACACCTCAAGGTGCAGACGCTGCCAACAACCAGTGAGGATCACTGATCTTTGCTCAAGGCGCGAACCATGTCAATGCGGCTGACAAGCCCACACAATACACCCGAATCGGTGATTAACAATACTTCTCGCTCCACGAGCAGTCGGCGCCCCTCGGCGATTGAAACGCCTACATTGACAACTTCGAAATTCATTTGCATTACGGATTGAACGGGGGCATCTCGTTCGACATCCGTTCTCAGCAAACTCGTCTCAGAGACAAGACCCATGATGGCTCCATTTGTGGCAACCACTGGCAGTTGGCTGATGCCTTCGCGAACCATCCGCTCGATGGCCGACTGCACGGAATCATCAGGGGCGAGAACGGCGACCTCTTCGATCATGATGTCGCCAACGGTGTGCGGCTTATCTGGCGCTTCGGAACGAAGCAACGCGGCGACCATTTTACGCAATGTAGAGGCCCGTGGGTCTACGTTTTCCCGTTCGACCTTGGCGATGACAGATTGAGTCAAACCACTTTCAACGGCCAGCTGGGCTTGAGTCATTCCGAGCGTTTTACGCCACTGGCGCAAGTACCCTCCACTCGGAATCTCCATGCTTCAACCCATGTCGACGGAGGCGATGATTCCACCGGTCGGCGCCCTCTGAAATCTTCATTTCATGAAGCCCGTTTTCTCTTGTTCAAATGAACAAAACCACTCTTTTCAAAAGAACATATGAACAGACCTCGACGCGTACATTCGCGTTTAAGATAATCAATTGAACATAAATTATTGGTTATTGTGTTCAATAAGGCCAAATAAACGAGTAAAAAGTGAGCGTATGTATGATATACCGCCTCGCCAACGAGGGGACTGATACCTATGATGGACAAAGCGAAATTGGAATACATCTGGCTCGACGGCTATGAACCAACACAAAACATGCGAAGCAAGACGATGGTGAGGACAGATTTCTCGGGCGAACTGAAAGACTGCCCAGAGTGGATGTTCGATGGCTCCTCGACCCGACAAGCCGAAGGCGGCGCTTCTGACTGCCTCCTCAAGCCTGTTGCTATCTTCCCAGATCCACAGCGAATCAATGGCTACCTTGTGATGTGCGAAGTCCTCAACCCGGATGGAACCCCTCACCAAAGCAACGGCCGGGCAACCATCGACGACGATGACGACGACTTTTGGTTCGGCTACGAGCAGGAATATTTCATCATGGACGTCGACACTCAACTACCACTCGGTTTCCCAGTTGGGGGATACCCAGGTCCTCAAGGGCTCTACTACTGTTCCGTTGGTGGAAGGAACACACACGGCCGTGCGCTCGTCGAAGAGCACGCAGATCTTTGCCTCGAGGCTGGTATCAATTTCGAAGGGATCAACCAAGAAGTGGCCTGCGGCCAATGGGAGTTCCAAATTTTCGCAAAGGGTGCAAAGCGCGCTGGCGACGAACTATGGGTTGCTCGCTACCTCCTCGATCGTTTGACAGAGAACTACGGATATTACATCGAATACCACCCGAAACCGGTTCAGGGCGACTGGAACGGGTCTGGAATGCACGCGAACTTCTCTGATCATGCCATGCGTACAAGCGGAAAGAAGGAAACGTTTGACAAGATTTGTGAGGCATTTGGCCGCAATGTCGAGAAGCACATGGCCGTGTACGGTGCACACAACGAACTTCGTTTGACAGGCCTCCACGAAACGCAATCCATCGATCAATTCAGCTACGGTGTTTCCGATCGCGGGGCCTCAATTCGTATTCCAATCTCCGTTCGTGAAGATGGCTGGATTGGTCGACTCGAAGATCGACGACCTGCATCGAATGGCGACCCATACAAGATTGGAGCCGTCATCATCGAAACCACAAAATCGGCCTACTGATTCAAATTCTCAAATTAGATTTTGAGTTTCCCTGTGATCAGTTTGTAGAAGTTGGTGTAACCGTCTTTGAGACTGCTCTCTCTTTGTCTGACGCCGCGGCTCACACCAAAACCAACAAGCAATGCGACCCCCACCGGCATGGTCCATTCAAAATTGAACTGGAAACCGGGTTGAAAATCCACTCTTGTCGGGTCCTTGGGATCATAGGCGACGGTGTGCGTTTCCTGATCTTCAGACTTGTCCATGTGCCCTGCGGGAACCGGTTCAAAGAAGCCTGAATCATAGGTAAGGTAGAACGGAAACGAGTCCGCTGATTTTTGCGGCCCACACGCCCACACACCACCCTCTTCTTCTGTGCAATGCAAGACCAACAAAGCCTCGACATACAGCGTATCCGAGCAACCTCCTCCTTCATCATTGCACGATGTTTCAGTATAGGAACTCATTTCGAGAATGGTTGCTTCTGCCTGAGGCATGTCTTCCATCGAGAGATCTTCATATGTTCCTGATGCGAGAATTGTCACAAAAAAAACACCAACAACGAGGGCCACAGTGAAAGCGAGTGAAAGTCCGATGCTGGCCCATATTTCGTTCCCTCCCTCCATATCGTTCACCCAGGCTTGATTGTGCTCACTTTCCTGCCAGGCATCAACATCTTCCGTCTCTAATTCCGACCACTGCCCTCCCCCTTTCATTTCTGAAGACGGTTGATCCTCAACAGCATGTGCTGCCGATACTTGATCCATCTTGAGTGGTGAATCCCGTTCTACAACCGCTGGTTTCATCAAGTCAGGCGCAGGGGAATCTTCCTCTTTCTTATCGGAAACCGTGTCCCAAAAATTGTCGCCCATGCTCCCTGTTCACAGGATACTAATTTGACGATTCCGCCAACGAGTCTGACATTTGATGCGAATTCCGAGCCCTTCGAGCCCCAACGATGATGGCGCCAATCACGGTCAAGGTCATGATGTTTGCAAGAATCATCGCAATTGAATCCACCAAAACACCGTACACCAGCCAAAGAAGAAGCGCGAATGAAACCACGCCAAATGAAGTCAAGGAGAGCCCATCGTGGCGCTTGTGGATCCACACTTCGATGATTTGTGGAATCCAAGCAAAAATTCCGATCACGCCAGCAAGCAGTCCAATTGCCTCAATCCACATAGCGGCCATGAACAAGCAGCGCCGGACCAACCCTCATGAGGCTTTTTCTCTGTTTGACGCCTCGTGAACCGCCCATTCTGCAGGCGGCTTTGAAACAAAAATACGTTCAATGTTGGCCCAATCGACCTCACGGCTCCGTTTTTCTCCGACCACGTGCATGTTGAGGGTAAGTCCGAAGGGAACCTTCGCCTCGATGTTCTTCGACCCTCGGCTGAGGTGAACTTCAGTGGGGTTGTTCGAGAACAATGAGAACAATGAACGGCGCTGAGTGAGGTTTGCATGAACATCCGAGGTTCGTGCGGCGAACCATTCGTCAACATCCTTGCCAAGGCCAAGCCCGAAGACATCGCCTTTCAGCAAGAGTCCGCCGTTGAGATGTACCTCATCCCAGGTATTGAATCCCTCGAGCGTCTCAACGAGGTCTTGGTTAAGTTCTCCCGGCCGGGTTGTTTCAAGCAATTTGATAAATCCGGCTTCATTCACCATTTCAGCTTTCAAATCACTCGGAATTTTTGGCCATTCGAGGCGCTGATGGGTCATTGCCACAATCACTCTGAAGTCAAGTTCATCATCCCCCGTGAGGCCAAGCCGCTTGTTGTGCAAGGCAGCGAGAAGGTTCGCCTTTCGAGCGATTCGGTCGGCGACACCATCGTGATTGTGCTGTGTTCCATTGTTCCTATTTTGAACGAAATGGTGTTCTTTTGTAATCATAAATGAGCCAGCCCAATGCTTCTGTTCGACCACAAGCATCGTGTTTCCCCCTATGATGACCATATCGATTTCCCGCCGCCCTCCATCGGGGTCAGGAATTCGAACCGATTCGTAAATTTTCCAACCGTTCCGTCGCCCAGCAGCCCGAGAGAGTTTTGCTAAGCGTGTTTCGGCAAGATCTCCAGCCCTGTGAATTTCGTCGTGAGGAAACGACTTCCGTCGTGCCCGCCACCATTTCCACCGGATGCTGAATGACATCGCCCATTCACCTCAGAAGGTTGTCCACACTTCCGACGATAACGGTCGGGTGTTGTTCAGCCCCTGTCGGAAGGGATTCCACATCTGACATGGTCGCTTCTCCCGACAGCACAAGCACACCAACACAGCCGGCGCGGGTCGCCATGGCAATGTCGGTGTACAATCGGTCACCAACCATGGCGCACTTCGCAGGGTCAAGGCCCAACGCCTCAATCTTATGCAAAATCATTCCAGCGTTCGGCTTGCCAGTGATGTGAACAGGATCGACACCAGTAGTGACTTTGAGCATGGCGAGGTAAGCGCCAACATCCGGCAGGCCCCCATCAGGTGATGGACACACCATGTCTGGATGGCTTGCTACAAGAGGGACGCCGGCGTGCAAATGAATGCTACCAGTTGCAATTTTCTCATAATTGATTTCGGTATCGTAGCCGAGGACGACGTATTGTGGCGAGGCCGAACGGGTGGCAATACCAACCTCCTCCATCATTTCTCGCATGCCCTCGGTTCCGATGAGCCAGGTTTCGGTGATGGCTTCTTTTTTGAGCCACGCCAAGAGGTCGTGCGTTGAAAGCAACACATCTTCTTCGACGGCAGGAATTCCAAACCTTTCTAATTTCTTGAGGTATTGCGTGACTGAACGGCTTGAGTTGTTTGAAAGGAAATACCGAGCGACCCCCCGCTCGTCGCATCGGGCGAGAAATTCCATAGCGCCAGGGATCAATTCACCGCCAAGGTAAATTGTACCGTCGAGGTCAAGAAAAACCGCTTCAATACCGTCAAGTGTTGCATCCATACTTGCACCTCAAAAGAGCAATGTTTTCATCATGAACCAAGGCGAGTGCAGGTTCTCTTGTGCCTCTTTACTTGCAATCATTTCCGTCATCATCTCTTGCAAAACAGGCTTCTTTTCCGCCTTTCCAACAAACCAATTGAGCAACCATGAACGGCGACTCAACTTTTGCATTCGATAGGAATTGATGAGTTCGGGGCCGAGCACCTTCCAAACCTCTTCTTGGTATTCGACGGGTGTTTTGCTATCTAAAATGTGATTTGCAGCCATTTCCCCCGTCACGAGTGCATTTCCAACGCCTTCACCCGAGAACGGGTCCACGAGGGATGCTGCGTCGCCGACCAACCGTACCCCGTTCATGCTCGAACGGCGTGGATTCATCTTGGATTTCTTTCGGGGTGAGCCAAATGGCAGTTGCCAGCCTTTTGCTGAACCTGGCACCATCTCAGCCTCTGCAAAGCGATCTTTGAACATTGGATGATTGGCGATGACATCGGCTTGAAGAGCTTTCAACTTCTTCTTCTGTTTGTCAAGCAGACCCATCACCATGCCAATGCCGACGTTCACGACATTATCGGCAACAGGGAAGAGCCAGAAGTAGCCTGGAATCACCGTATCCACAAAGTGAATCTCGATGTCCCCACTCGCAGCTTCACAGCCCTTGACGTTGCGCCAGTATTCTCGGTAGCCACCACAATAGTGGTCTCTGTCCATCATCTCTTCATTGTAACTTGACTCGACAACGGATTTTGCCACTGGGCATCGATACCCTGCAGCACCGACGACTTCTCGGGTGTGGAAAGTGAATTCCTCTCCCTTCCTGCCACCAATTCGTACGATGACACCAGAAGCATGCCGTGCGTCACCACTGCCTTCGCCAGGGTCTTCGCCCCCGTTGCCATCATCGAAAAGCACGGTTCGAACTTCGCCGCCTTGAATCACAGATCCGCCGGCCTCTCTGACCATGCCTTGGCACCGCTTGAAGAGCAGCGCGTCGAACTGTGCGCGCGGAAGCGAATAGCCCGCCTCAAGCTTCGCCACATCTTCTTCTGGAAGTGGAACGCGAACCTTGTTGCCTTTTGGTGATGAAAACAAAATGCCCGTCACACGGAAATGCGGGGTTGATTCCAAGTCGGCCTTTACGCCAAGCGCAGCGACGTGACTGAGGGACTTGCCTCCGACAGCGTCACCACAGACTTTATCACGCGGCCACACATCTTTCTCGATCAGCAAAACCTTCTTTCCAGCCATTGCCAAATAGCCTGCTGCGGACGAACCACCCGGCCCGCCTCCTACAACGATGGCGTCAAATGTCTCACCATTTTTCGGTGCATCCCCGGTTTCGATTGGGTGTTCCCAGATACGCTCGGCAGCACCAGCATCCTTGGTCATGACCGTCACACACCCCATTCACCCCTTGAGTGTTCGCGTTGCGGTTGCTGAAAAGACCCTATCTGAAGCGTCATCCTCATGAGTCGAATCAATGAGGGAAGCCCATGGCGGAGTCGGCTGTCGAGTATGGTGCTCAATCTGCACCAACACCGTTTGCCCCGGGCCAGCGGAAAAAAGCCATAGCGGCCCTTTTGGTGGTCACATCGGTTTGGGGTGCGACATTCATTTGGATGAAGCAGGCGCTCAATGAACTCCAGCCGGAAATCGAGGCGTATGGGAGCAACAGGGTCGTTGGCGTTCTTGTTGCCGCTCGATTTGCGATTGCAGCACTTGTGATGGTGGTTTTCTTTCCAAGGGCAAGGGCCGCATTGGGCGATAAAGAACAATGGAAAGGCGGCGCATTGCTTGGCGGCGTGATGCTTGTTGGCTTCGTCACCCAGATGATTGGACTTGACGAAATCAACCCGGCTGTTTCTGCGTTCCTCACTTCACTGTATGTGGTGTTCACTGCCCTGATCACGATTTTCATGACCAAATCCCAACCGTCCCGTGTCCTGATGTTCGGCGTTTTGCTCGCGACATTCGGCGCAGGATTCATCCAAGGTCCCCCCCACCTTACATGGGGTTTTGGCGAAGTGATGACGGTGGTGTGCGCCGTTTTCTTTGCCTTGCACATCATCTACACACAGAGGATCACTCAAGTGATGGACCCGGTTGGTGTAACACAAACTTCGTTCGCAGTCGTCGCCCTTGGTGCGGCAGGTATGGTCCTGCTGCTTGGAGGTGGGCGCAGCATCGAAGAGTGGCGTTTTATCTTTGCAGATGGCGTGTTTATTCCTGTGCTTTGTTTAGGCATCGGGGGTTCGTTCTTCTGCTTACTTTTGCTCAACATGTACCAGCGCTATTTGCACCCAATTCAAGCCGCAATTATCTATGCACTTGAGCCAGTATGGGCAACAACATACGGCCTCGGCCTCGGCCTTGTTGACTGGAGCACATGGATTCTGATTGGAGGCGGTGCACTCTTTTTGGGCAACATCGTTGTCGAGTTGTTTACACATGCTGATTCGGAAGAGTAAATGATGGCCACAGTTTCGACATGCATGAGGGATGCCGATGAGCGATGAAAAGTCAACCAATTTCCAAGGTTTTGGAAGCAAAGCAGTTCACAGCGGAACCAACCATATCGGCGATGCCGTAAACACACCAATTTTCCAATCCTCAACTTACAAACTCACCGATGAACGCTATGCTGGATGGGCCGCAGGTGCACAACACACCCTTCTCTACGCCCGTCTTTCAACCGTGAACTCAGATGCGGTGGCACAAAAACTCACGGCCATGGAAGGCGGAGAAGATTCAGAAACCTTTGCTTCTGGAATGGCAGCAATTTCCACCACCTTGATGTCGCTTCTCAGTTCTGGCGACCACATCGTCGCTTCCACCGATGTCTATGGTGGCACATACGGTCTCATGACCGAAGAACTCCCTCGCTTTGGCATCGAAACGACCATGACCGATATGCGAGATCCGGCAGCCTACGAAGCAGCCATTCAACCAAACACCAAGATACTCTACATCGAAACCCTGACCAACCCGGTCTTGAAAGTCTGCGATATTCCAGCCATGGTTGCCGTCGCAAAGCGACATAATTTGTTGTGCATTATTGACAACACCTTCGCCTCGCCTTGGGGGTGCCAACCGTTGTCAATGGGTGTTAACTTAGTGATTCATTCAACCACCAAATACCTCGGTGGCCATTCAGACATCATCGGTGGAGCTGTTGTTGGCTCAAAGGAATTAATCGCCCAAATATTCCCGCGCAAGGTCCACTTCGGCGGTTCACCAGACCCACACAGTTCCTACCTTTTGGAACGGGGCATGAGGACACTTCACGTCCGCATGCCAACGATTTGTTCCAGTGCAGCCACCCTTGCACAACGTCTTGAAGGACACCCGATGATCGAGCGTGTGAACCATCCATCACTTCCATCCCATGACGATTATGAAGTCGCTCAGCGAGTGCTACCCAAGGGCACGGGCATGATTGGATTCGTCGTCAAAGGCGGTGACGAAGCGGCCCTCAAATTCATGCGAGGCCTGTCGATCATCTACGAAGCAACAAGCCTTGGTGGAGTTGAGTCATTGGTCGAGTGCCCCTTCAACTCCAGCCATATGATGATTCCAGAAGAGGTCCGACATGCAGCTGGCTTGGTGCCCGGCTATGTTCGAATGAGCATTGGAATCGAAGACGTGGAAGACCTATGGGCAGATATTGAACGTGGATTCGCGAATGTCTGAACCCCCCATTCGAGGAATGACAAATGGATACCAGTGCGCTGATTGCGTTGCTTGTCTTTATCATACCAATGTGTTTCACACCAGGGCCCAACAACATGCTGTGTGCTGCACACGGCGCCCAGCACGGGTTCCGCTCAACCGTGCCCCTCACGCTTGGGATGCTCACCGGATGGTCGGTTCTTGGCGTGATTGTGGGCGTTGCGATTACCGTCATCGAATCAAATCAAAACTTCTTCAACCTCCTGACCTATGCTGGAGCCGCCTACATCGCTTACCTTGGGTATGTGATTGCGAAATCGGAAACGAAACCGCTCGAGGAGGCCGAGACCACAGACCAACTGGGTTTTCTTACTGGCGCCATGTTGCAATTTGTCAACGGGAAGGCATGGATTCACTTCCTCGCTATTATGGCCACATGGGGCACATTATTCGGCCAAGGAATCGCTGCGAAGGTAGCGCTTGTGGCCCTCAACGCCTTCGCTGGCTACCCCGCAGTTTTGGTTTGGGCCGGGTTCGGTGTTGCCCTGCGACGCACGTTCAGTTCCCAACAAAATGCAAAGCGATTGAACATCGCCTTGGGCGCCTCCCTCGTCGGGGTGGCAATTTGGATTCTGCTGCCTCATTGAGTCCAATCAGTCGGAATTGCCCGTAATGACCCTCAAGGCGTCGAAGGCAGTTTGCCATTCAATCCTCGATCCATCGACTTCCTCTGGCTCAGCAGCAAGCAGGGATTCACCTGCAGCAAGCAAGGTTTTGGTTGCGGCAAGCCATGCCCCAGCGCGATCCCTGGCATTGGATTCAAAGTGCCAATCTTGGCCAGTTGATCGACCTGCAGCAAGCAACCAAGACCATGAGGCTGCTGCTTCATCGATTGATGCATGACGGGACGTTGCCACGCGCTCAGCCTTGCCGATTCCGTCGAGCAGACCTTGGAGGACAAGGTCGTGAATTGTACCGGCAGCGCCACTAAACTCTCCACTCCGGGTTGGGAACCGAGCAACGCGGCGCGCTTGACTCCGCGCTGAATCAAGGCCTTTGAGGAAGGTCCCGAACGGCTGCGGCTTCTTGTTCTGCTTCTTCCAGATTTCTTCAGCTTCATCGCCCTCAATCCCGAGTCCAGCCAGGCCGGCCATACCCCATTTCTCCCACAGTGGGCCGAGAATGTTCCCGCAACTTGTGCCGGTCATAATCTCCAGCGCCTGACCCTTACGGTCAGCGACATCACCTCTCGGATTGATTCTCATTCCAACTTCATCAGTCGGGCCCTCGTTCATCGAAGCGAGGAGCATGTGAGCCGTAAGATGGCGTTCATCGTTTGACCCAGCATGGCCGGCAAGGCCCTGTTCGATTGAGTCGAGATCGTCCCCCTCAATCCAAGTTTCACCGAGGACCAAACCTTCGTCAATGGCGTCAATGACGGCCCGCTGAACTGCCATCGCAATCAATCCCTCATTCATCGTGAGCCCTTGCCATGCATCGATGACCTTGTCAATTCCTTCAGCGGAGGCTTCAGGGAGGGCCTTTCCTTCAGGCCATCCTTTTGGTGCCCAGTTTGCTTCAATGGTGAGGATTGAAGGCAGGAAGGGCGGGAGCATCGAAAGAGCAAGGTGGTGGATGAAGGATGATTCCTTCTTCGCAGATTCACCAAGTGCGTCGAAACCAATCGCAACAATTGGTCCGCTTTTGAACGAGAAACGGACGTATCCATCGGCGCTTGGGCTGAATTCCAGCACTGCGTTCGGATCAAGGCCCTCCGTGACCCAGACAGGGAGCGGGATTTCATCGTCCTTGGTGAAGGTAAATCGAGATCGATTGAGGACATCTTCGAGCCATTCATCTGGGGGGGTGGGGTTTGGACCAGTGCATACAAAGCCGCCCTTCCATGTGAAGAAGTACATGCCTCGCTTTGCATGATCTTCCCACGGTAGCATGCGCAAGGTGAGGTGTGAATGGTTTTGCAAACCAGCAAGGTAGCCTTGTTTTCCATCCCCTCGACGGATAAACGACGCAGTTCCGAAAGAGCCGGAACTAAAATTTCCAACCATTTTGAATTCCTCATCATGGCAGGCGTGAAGCGAGCCTGCGAACGCCTTGGCCACAGGGTCGCCGCGTTTCGCCATCATTCGTTTGTTAAGCCAACGAACATCGTTTTTCTTGTTGATAACTTTTCGAAGTTCATTCAAGGTTTTGGTGACCGGGTCCATGCGCCCCCATCGAAGCCGCCCTTTCCACGTCATTTGTGGCAGTTTGGACTCGGGATCTTCGAGTAACTGCGCCAACTCGCGCTTGATTCGGTTTGCCGTGGCTTCGTTGGCTTGCTTCGTGCCACGCATGCGAACCCGTTGCTTTTTTTGACCGGGAAATTCGACTTTAGATGGACCTGCCATGAACTCCCCTCAACACCGTCGAGCCACCGCTGTCGTTTGATTCCTTCGCGGGCGTTGGCCATCTTATCCCAGCATACGAAGAATGAGCGCAATAAGTCCCGAAGGAATCATGCCAGCACATCCAACAGCAATCATCTCAATCACAAGCCGGGTTTGAATTCGCTTTGTCTCTACAACAACAATGGATTGAGGGGAGACAATACACTGCCCGGGGACAATAATCCCGAGCTCGGTGTATTCATTGGCGATCCCGTGAAGTGTTTCAACCTCGGATTCAAAGAACCTCAACTTAGTCAACACTGGCTTGCACCGCTTTTCAACCCAAGCATACACAACAATCCCAATGTGGGACAAAAATAGAATTACCAAAATTGTGGCAATGTGAGATGACATTATTCTTCCTCTCCCCTCGGCAGTGGAACCAGCATTCGTCGCAATTCAAGCAATTCAAGACGCAAAAACGAACCATAATCTGTCCCATTTTGGGCGTTGGGCTGAGACAGAACGTCGATTGCAACTTGAATTCGTCGTTGCTCTTCACACCATACATGAATTGAGTTCAACATGTTAATTGCCAATCCAAGTGTCGGGGCAAGAGGATGGGTTGCTGGAATTCCTTCAGCAATTTTCGTGAAGAGCCGGCTGAAATCCTCTACTCGCAGGCACCAGGCACTCCAGCTTTCCTTTTCAAAAATAATTTCAAAACCTGTCAGATCAATTTCCAATCGGTTTGAGAGGAGCCCAGGAACATATCGAGAAAATTTACCATCATTTATTGCAGCGTCAACGTTTGAGAGTTCTTGCAGACGCATGGCTAGGGCGGGGCCGAAAACATCCTCTTTGACAAGATGGCTCGCCTTTTGTTGGGAAACGCTAAGCCTGCGATTCTCTTCTATTTCAATCTCGAGAAGGCACTTCATGGAATCAAAGGCGCTTGACAGGAAAAACCTGTTTTGCCCAGGGGGCGTATCTGCTATCATGGGGGCCAATTCACGACGAACCAACTCCTGGAATTCTTGAAAGTCCATTAGCGAATCAACGGACCTACGCAGGATTTTTTCGATATTTTCCAGAACATCGTCCAACTCATTCATTCAAGAACCCCCAGTCGAGTCAATAGACAATTGAAAGTCAATTCCCACTTCATAATCATTGAATGTGGGATGTTTGGCAACCCCATTTTTTCGAACAATTCGAGCATGATGGCCATCTCTTCGAGGGGCTGAATCACTTCAACGAGAATGAGATTCTTCAACTCCAGCGCTGCAGCTTCGTGCTGATCATTATCAATTCCTTCGAGCAATGTGATGTTCCTATTGTGGTGTGCCATCAATCCAACGGCCTTTGTCCTGAAAGACTCAATATCCAACAATTGCCTTCACCTTCCCCACTTCTTCAGAAATCTGAGCGATTGTCTCGGAGGTGGCGGATGATTCTTCGTGTACAAGAGCGATCATATTGATAAGTTGAATCAAATTCGTTTCGATTAGGTTTGCATCAGCCCGTTGATTAGCAATCAGTTCAGCCAATGCACTCTGCTCTTCTGCATTTACTTCCTTGACGCGCCGTGCGTCGTTGATCATGTTGAGAATCATTTTCTTCGTTTCTTCTTCTCGCTCTTCGAGGAGTTCTTCAGCTCCATTGAGAAGGTCTGGATTCTCCTCAGCCATCTTCAAAAGATTTGCTTGATAAGCCTTGACGCGCTTTGATTGAACAATCTCACTTGGCGACTTTGTTCGTAGTTTCTGCAAGAACGTCATGGAGTCATTTAGTTGTGAACTTTGGTCGATTTCCACACGTGCAGTAGGTGCTCGATCAAGATTCAATGCGCCCCACATGAGCACCAATGCCAAGAAAATTAGAATTGCATTTACGATTTCCATTATATTCACTCTCCCTTACCTTCGATTTTGTTTCGCAAACGGTCCGAACCGCCAAGGATCAGATTCGGACGGTTCCCAAAGGCCCCTCCGTAGTAATGACGGAAGAATGCCATCATCAAATCACCATCAACAACACAATGATGATATCCACTTTGCTTGTGAGCATTTACCATTCGAAGCAAGAGTCGATGGAATGCCGAGACAACCAATCCATATGGATTTGAGATTTTCTTCATTTCTGGATTCGAAACAATCCGTCGCTTCTTTGATGGATTCACCTCTTCAGTAGCAACAATAAGAACGTTGGTTCCTGGTTGGTCTTCAGTGATTTGAATCATGATGTCGTCCCGCTTCAATCCCACACCAGTTGGAATTTTGTACAAATTGATTAATGGCTTATCGATCCCTTCCGAAACGAGACCTTGGGCGATTGCTTCCACAGCTCGACTCACTGTAGACTTGGTAATGGCCACGCCGTCATCCTCCAAGAGGTGGGCAGGGACCAAAGCATCGACAACAACAAACCCTCCTGCAGGCAGGGAGGCCTCGGCGCTTGTAGCAAGACCACGCATTTCAGAAATAATCTGTTGTGCATAGTCGATGTTCTGAGTAGGGTCTTCGGAGCGAGCCAACGACACCATCTTTGCTTGTGAAATGCGCAAGGTACTGTTCATGCGCAACCGTCGTTGCTGGTCCCAAGGCCCTTGGGGGTCTGTCTCTACTGTGTCATGGATTGTCATGTATTGAGACTCAGTAATCGCTTCCTCCCGCCGCTTTGCAATACGTTCATCAGAAATATCTCCTTGGAGCAGATCAAGTTCTGTATGGCCGAGGAACAACGACCTCAAGATGGCAATTTGTGCTCGAATCTTATTCACTTGTTGAGTCGATGCGTTATGGCGATCTGTAAGAATTACAGGGAATCCCCGGAGTCGCTCACCAAATCGACCCCACGTTGTCCGAAGCAGTGTTGTTGCAAAGTTAGCGC
>OCRI01000084.1_pt1 | contig 29115 bp, 23 predicted proteins | sample 1534641 | NCBI WGS metagenome assembly OCRI01 (sample SAMEA3275473, study PRJEB22092) | marine metagenome | reverse complement strand
TGGTTGGTTCATTGCTCTCGGCCTAGTTCCTTACATTGGGAGTATCATCATTCTCATTATGTGTGTGTTACCAATCCAACCTCATCCTAACAAATATGGCTAGTTTCGGACACCCGTGCTCATTCATGCTTGAGGGGGTCCGTCCGCACCAGCCCTGGTATGTACTGTGGAATCTAAATTACCAGCAATTACGCTGTCTTGTATATTGTAAGTGATGTTTTGAACCACACGAGTATTCCCATTATTACGACTTTGTATTGTAGTTTGATATTCATTCGATGCTGCTTGTTTACTGTTCGAAATATTATTTTTTTCTCTTTTTTTCACAAAGATGTAAATCACAGCCAAGACTACAAAAAAGCCTAAAATCGCCAAGGAAAACACAATAAATTGGCTATTGGATGATTCTGGAGTATATTCTGCAGTTATCATGAATGGAACATCATCGATACCGTCAAGATCGCATTCAGTACAAGTTATCTTGACAAAATAAGTGTCTTTAAGAGCCTTTTCTGTATGAGAGATTGTAGTTGGTCTTGTCTCATATCCTATGCATTCTATCAAATCGGACTCTCTTTCTCCATGATAAATACAAAACTCTAGATATTGTCCTTCAGTATCTTCAAAATTGAATTCAATATTTGTGTTAATTTCTGGTTCGATAGAGAAATATAATTGACTAATATCTATTGTATCTCTATGGCTTATAGATGGCTCTAAACTCATCGATTTCGAGAAATTGGTATTTGTTGCAGTAGCAGAAACGAAACCTGCCTGGCATGAAAAAAACGCGAAAATAACAACTAAGGTAATTTTGGCTTTCATCAATCAATGCATGAGACTTTACTATTTGATTGTTTAATAATTTTCATAGTCGACAGATTATTTCTATAAAATCGCAAGGGTTCTCTAATACCCCTCAATACATTACGGGGGGAGTACAATGGGTGTCAGTCCCCCAGTACAAACGCTACCCTCTGATTATGAAAGATATCACTTGTCAAATCTAGGCATTTGTTACGATGTTGATTTGCTTGTTGTTGATTTGGGATTTGTAGAGAAGAACTCCTAATGTCCCACAAACCGTTGGTGCAAAGAGCAACGGCACGAGTGCAGTTAACTGTGTTACAGCGATGATCGATAGGCCTAGGAAGCCTAGAATATAACCTGCAGTACTGGCGGTTGAAAACTCTCTCTTTATGTCTGATAATGTTCTGTCCATGCCAATAACATCAGGTAAGCGAGTATATGACGCTATGTTTTCATGGGTGCCAAAAGTGGTTTCTTTTGAAAAGAAATTGTATCAGTATCGAACCTTCTTTCGAGTAATGGTTCTCCAAATTCGCTGTAGTGGGTCATAATAGCGATCAACAACGCGTTCTTTGAGCTGAATTATCGCATCATCAGTGATCTGAATTCCGGCAGGACAAACCTCTGTGCAACATTTGGTGATGTTACAGTATTCGATTCCGAATTCCTTCTTTATCTCAGGAATACGGTCTTCTGTATCGAGGGGATGCATTTCATACTGCGCAAGTCGGACAAGGTTTCTTGGTCCAGCAAAGTCGTCAAACATCTCGTGATCTCTTAGTACGTGACATGTGTTGACACAAAGGAAACATTCGATACACTCACGGAAGTGTTGTACTCTGTCTGCTTCCATTTGATTGAACTTCCAATTCATTTCTTCAGGACCATTAATCGGAGCAATTTTCTGAGCAATATCGTAATTCCATTGAACATCTGTTACAAGATCTTTGATGTGTGGGAATGCCTTCATTGGACGAATTTCAATAGGTTGCCCTTCAGGTGTTTCTGCGACAACGTCACTCATACGGGTCATACACATCAAGCGTGGACGACCGTTAATTTCTGCTGAACAAGAACCACACTTTCCTGCTTTACAGTTCCAGCGAACGGCCATATCAGGTTCCTTTTCGTGTTGGATTCGATGAATACAATCGAGAACAACCATTCCTTCATCGAGAGTGATTTCGTAATCTTCCATCGTTGTTTCTCCGTCTTCTCCACGAGCGACCTTGAATGACTGCTTTTTTCCTTTTAATGACATTACTTGCCACCTCCTGCTTGCTCTTCTGCCCGTTCAGCAATCATATCTTTGACTTCCTTGATTGCATCTTTGAGATCATCTCTCATCTCTTCTACAGGCTCTTGTCGAATCTTTACTTCTCCTTCTTCCATCCAGATGATGTTCAGAGTCTTGCCCCAATATTCATCTTCAGGGACAGGCATATCTTCACGAGTATGTCCACCTCTGCTTTCCTCACGTGTGAGTGCAGCAAGAGCACATGCGATGGATACATCAGCCATATTGATCAAGTCGAGGGCTTGATGCCATCCAGAATTGTAACGTCGAGATGTTCCTGGGAATGAAGCAAGGGCTCGCTTCTTGAAGTCATTAAGTTCTACAAGAGCTTCTTCGAGTTCCTTCTTGGTACGAATGATTCCAACTTTGTTTTGCATCAATTCCCTCATTTCGTCATATATGACTCCAGGATTTTCTCCACCTTCTTTGTTAAGTGGTTGAATCATTTCTTCAATCGCTGCTTTGACTTGAGCATCATCGATTGAAGGTTGAGCCAAATCGTTGGAACGCTTTGAGGCGAATTCACCAGCACGCTTTCCAAAGGTAATGAGATCAGACAATGAGTTTCCACCAAGGCGGTTTGCACCGTGTAATCCACTTGCAGCTTCCCCACAGGCATACAAACCTGGAACGGTTGATTCTTGAGTTTCTGCATTTACGAGGATTCCTCCCATGACGTAGTGAGCCGTTGGACCGACTTCCATCTTGTCTTTTGTAATGTCAACACCAGCCAATTCCATGAATTGGTGATACATTGAAGGTAATTTCTTCTTGATGGCTTCTGGACCACGGTGAGAGATGTCGAGGTATGCTCCTCCGTGTTCGGAGCCTCTTCCTGCACCGACTTCAGCCTTAATCGCTTTAGCAACAACGTCTCGAGTTAGGAGTTCGGGTGGGCGGCGAACAGTTGCAAGTTTTCCACTAACAACTTCTTCGACCCATTTGTCTGATTCTTCGATTGTTTCTGCATGATCGCCCTTGAACATATCAGGGACATAATCGAACATGAAACGCTCCCCTTCACTGTTGGTAAGGCGTCCACCTTCACCGCGAACACCTTCTGTAACGAGGATTCCGCGTACAGATGGAGGCCAAACCATACCAGTCGGATGGAATTGAATGAATTCCATGTCACGTAATTCAGCACCAGCCCACATGGCCAGAGCATGTCCATCTCCCGTGTACTCCCAAGAACCAGAGCATACGCTCCAGCATCGAGTAATTCCGCCAGTAGCTAAGATGACAGACTTTGCAGAGAAGGCATGGAATTCACCATCAACGCGGGTGTAAGCAACACATCCTGTTACACGGTCGCCTTCCTTGAGAAGATGACGAACCGTGTATTCCATGAAGATATCAATCCCTTCGTGGATGCCACGTTCTTGCAGTGTACGAATGATTTCGAGTCCAGTTGAGTCTCCGACGTGAGCGAGTCGAGGAAAAGTGTGTCCTCCAAAGTTTCGTTGATTGATGAGTTGCTTTGGTGTGCGGTCAAAGACTGCGCCCCATTGTTCGAGTTCACGTACCCGGTCAGGAGCTTCCTTAGCATGGTATTCAGCCATACGCCAGTCAGCAAGCCACTTACTTCCTTTCATGGTGTCGTGGAAGTGAACCTTCCATCCATCACGAGGATCAGCGTTTTGCAAAGCAGCAGCACAACCACCTTCGGCCATGACAGTGTGTGCTTTTCCAAGAAGAGATTTGGTAATAATTGCGGTTTTAGCACCACTGCGTGCAGCTTCAATTGCAGCACGTAGTCCGGCTCCACCTGCACCGATGACAACGACGTCATATTCGTGTTTCACATATTCTTCGCTCATTTCTTCACCCCAATATTACGAAGGCCATGTCATTGATGTGCCCTTCAGCCACCGCAAGCGTCCACAAGTCGCCTAAGAATACGAACCCAAGGCTGGTCCAGAACCAAAAGCCGTGTGATCGGTTGAATATGCTGATTTTCTTGAAGAGTTTTCCACGAAGAGCAGAGATGCCGCTAACCCAGCGATCTAAACTTCCACCAGCAAGGTGGCGCAAAGCGTGACATGATGTGACGTACATGGTCAACAAGAACGCTTCAGTCGCCATGATGAATGTACCAAAGGAGAAACCCCATCCCGCGTCAAAATGGAGTGTGTGCGTAACATCCCACCATTTGATGGCGATGATAATGATTGCAGCATAGAGGAAATATCTGTGAAGGTTATTGAAAATGAATAAGCGCTTTTCTCCACCGTATCCAATTTTCTTGTTGATGTCAGGTTCGTCAACCCAGCAAGCCGTAGGACTTGCGAAGAAGGTTCTGTAGTAGACTCGACGCATGTAGTAGCAGGTTCCACGGAAACCGAACGGAATCCAAAGGACAAGAATTGCAGCATTGACCCAACCCGGATGGTCCCATTCATTGAGGCCAAAAAGGTCCCACTCCAAGATGTTTGGAGAGAAAATAGGCGACATTACCTTGGAACCTTCAAGTTCGTAAGAGATACTGTCTGGGAAGATGATGAGTCGCCATGCTGTATAGATGAGCGCAGCAGTGAGTGCAATACCCATTGCAAGAGGTTGCGTCCACCATTTGTCTATTCGATCTGTTCGGCCCAAGCCGTTGATAACTGGAAGTTTGATGCCTTCGCCCATTGAAGTTCACGCCCTCCCATAAACTGGGAATGCTTTATCCAAGAACTCGGGGTCTTTGAGGTTGGCCCTTTAGCCTCTTGTTATTTTAGGAAGAAAACGGGTACAGAATCTAACGATTAGGCCAATTCTGTCCAGTCAACCTGTGCTTCGACCATTTCCACTTCTTCAACATCCATTTGTGCCAGTTGAAGTTTACCTGAGAGCTCATCGTTGACTGCATGCCAGTATGAATAGGCTTCAATAACCCAAATACCGGATTCACGTGTTCCGTTTCCGGAGCCTTTGACTCCACCGAACGGAAGATGGGCTTCAGCACCAGTTGTTGAGTTGTTGATTCCAGTCATACCCGCCTTGATACCAGTCTTGAATCGATATGCTTCCAATCGATCGTTTGTGTATATGGCAGAGGAGAGTCCGTATGGGCTAGCGTTGGCGAGGTGCAAAGCATGATCGAAATCGTTTGCTTTGCAAATAGTGACTGCTGGACCAAAGACTTCCTCGTGGAAACACTTCATGTCCTCAGTAACTTCTGTGAAGACGTGTGGCCACATGAACACACCATCTTCCGCGGTTCCATGGAAGTTTGCTGGCTTGTTATCACTGGTAATTCGGCCTTGGCCGAAGATTTGCTTAGCACCAGATTCAAGGCACATCTCTACGCCTATTAGGAAATCCTTGGCGTACTTTTCAGAAAGCATTGGGCCGTAAAGAACACCGTCGTGGACAAGAGAATCCCCAATCTTTGTTTCTTCTACCTTTGCCATGAATTTCGTCATGAATTCATCATAGACATCTTTGTGGATAATGAGGTTCCCTAGAGATGTACAACGTTGTCCTGCGGTTCCAAATGCTCCCCAGTAAGCACCTTCTACGGCATTATCGAGGTTTGAACTTGGCATAACAACAAGAGGGTTCTTTCCTCCAAGTTCAAGAGAACATGAGACGAGATTTCGTCCACAAACTTCGCCGATCATCTTACCGACTTCTGTTGAACCTGTAAAGGAGATTTTGTTGACACGGCCTTCGTCAACTGCATCGACCAGGTATTGTCCTGCGCCGCTACCTTTTCCGTGAACGAGATTGATGACTCCATCAGGAAGTCCAGATTCATGCATAATTCGAGCCAGAGCAAAGGAGAGCAAAGGAGCATCTTGTGGACTCTTCCAAACACAGGTGTTTCCGCACATAATCGCAGGAATCATCTTCCAGAATGGAACGGCTGCAGGGAAGTTGCAAGCGTTGATGATTCCACAGACACCAAGCGGTCTTCGGTAGGTGAACAGTTCCTTGTCAGGCAGTTCGGAGTTGACTGTTTGACCATAGAGTCTTCTTCCTTCGGATTGGAAGAAGAGACATGTATCGATGGCTTCCTGAACAGATCCTGCAGATTCTTTCAGGGTCTTTCCAATCTCTCTGGTTTCCAATGCAACAATTGCATCCTTATGTTCCATGAGGAGTCTCCCCATGTTTCCAATGATTTGGCCACGGGTTGGTGCAGGAGTTGCAGCCCATGACGGGAATGCAGCATGAGCAGCATCCAAGGCAGCATGGACATCGTCTTTTGTTGAAAGAGGGAATGTTCCGAGCGTATCATTGAGGATTGCAGGATTGCGGGATTCGAACGTTGAACCATCGCTTGCTTCGGTCAACTGACCGTTGATGATATTGAATCCCTTAACAGCGGGGCGGTTGTTTGGATTGTTTGCTTCAAGGTAGGTGAGACCAGCTTCGAGTACGTGGACCATGAACGTCCGAGTCCAACTCCCTCCATGAAGTCTACGATTGATTTTCATGCAGATAAAAAGCGGATTTCTTCATCTAACTGTTTTAGTACCCTGAGGATTTAGACTATCCATGAGCGGCGATGATGACGGAGTTTCGTTAAGAGTAGCAAAGGCGATTCCATCCGATGTAGGGCACGGAAGAGCACGAATTTCAGGAGACCATGGTCTCGACCTCAAACCAGGTGACATTGTCGAAATTCGTGGTGAAAAGCGATCGACTGCTGCAATCTACTGGCGAAGCCGCCCTGAAGATGCTAAAATGGACATTGTTCGGATTGATGGAATTATCAGAAAGAACGCAGGTGTAAGCCTAGGGGACCGAGTCGACGTCATCAAAGCAGAAGCGAAAGAGTGCACAAAACTCACACTTTCTCCTGTCATGGCGAACAAGCAGAAAGTAAAATTCGGGCCCGGGATTGAAGGATTCGCTCGCAGAGGTCTCTCCAAGCGCCCAGTAATGGCAGGAGACAGAATTTTCATTCCTGGTATGACGTTGTTCGCAGAAGCCTTGCCTTTCGCAGTCGTTCAAACCACTCCAAAAGGAATTGTGAAAGTAACCAGTGATACTGATATCATCATCAAAGATGAAGCCATTGACGACGAAGACGTTGGTCAATCGGAAGGCATCACGTACGAGGATGTTGGTGGAATTGGTCAACAATTGCAAAAGGTTCGTGAAATGATCGAACTCCCTCTCAAGCATCCTGAGTTGTTCCGAAGACTCGGAATTGATCCTCCTAAGGGCGTTTTACTTCACGGCCCTCCAGGAACTGGAAAAACGATGATTGCAAAGGCTGTTGCTACAGAAGTGAACGCTCACTTCAAATCCATCAACGGCCCAGAAATCATCTCCAAGTATTACGGAGAATCAGAAAAACAACTTCGAGAAATCTTTGACGAAGCAAGCGAAAACTCGCCTGCAATCATCTTCATTGATGAAATTGATTCGATTTGTCCTAAGCGTGAAGATGTCAGTGGTGAAGTTGAACGACGTGTTGTCGCTCAAATGCTCACATTGATGGATGGAATGCAAGGCCGTGACAATGTTGTTGTCATCGGAGCAACCAACCGAAGAGATGCGCTCGACCCTGCTCTCCGCCGACCTGGTCGATTCGACCGAGAAATCGAAATCGGTGTTCCAGACCGTGAAGGACGTCAAGAAATCATGGACGTGCACACACGTCAAATGCCGATAGCAGATGATTTTGAAATCAATTGGGTTCTCGACAACACCTACGGATTCGTTGGTGCAGATCTTGCAGCACTCGTTCGAGAGGCAGCAATGAAAGCTCTCCGCAGATACCTTCCAGAGATTGACTTGGAAGAAGAAACAATACCTCCAGAAGTTCTTGAAAAGATGGAAGTGCGAATGGATGACTTCCGATATGCAATCAAAGAAGTTGAACCATCTGCACTCCGAGAAATTTACGTCGAGATTCCCGCAATTGAATGGGATGAAGTGGGTGGCCTTGAAGAAGTCAAAGAACGACTAAAGGAATCTGTTGAATGGCCACTGACAAAGCCTGAAATCTTTGAACATTTCAACATTAAGCCACCTCGAGGAATTGTTTTGTTCGGTGCGCCAGGTACTGGAAAAACGCTCCTTGCCAAGGCAATCGCCAACGAAGCTCAAGCAAATTTCATCTCGATAAAAGGTCCGGAGATGATTTCGAAGTGGGTTGGGGAATCAGAACGAGGAATTCGTGAAATCTTCAAGAAGGCAAAGCAATCATCGCCTTCGATTATCTTCCTTGATGAATTTGAATCGATAGCAAGCATGAGAAGTTCATCCAATGGTGAAGGTAGTGATGTTGGAAACAGAGTTGTCAACCAATTGCTTGCCAGCATGGATGGTGTCGAATCACTTGACGGCGTTATCGTCGTAGCTGCAACAAACAGACCTGAGATGATTGATCCCGCACTCTTGCGAAGCGGTCGATTTGAGCGTGTTCTCCACGTCCCTCCTCCAGATGCTCCAGCCAGAGAAGCCATTTTCCAGATTCACTCTGAGGGAATGCCATTATCCAAATTCTCTTTCAAGGATATTCTCTCGAGCATGGAAGGATTTACTGGAGCAGACATTGAAGCAGTGTGCCGTGAAGCAGCCCTCATTGCAATGCGTGCTGGGAAGAAGAAAGTCTCTAAGAAGCATTTCGACGATGCAGTCACACGAGTCCGTCCTACAGTCACTCCTGAGATGCTTGAGTACTATCAAAAGATGGAAACTCGATTGACATCAGGACTTTCCAACATCAAGCGAACTCGTGATTACGGCTTCGGTATGGAAACAATGTGAGCAAGGAAACGGTCAAGTCCTTCCTGCTCTGTCGATGATACAAGGCGAAGCATATGGAATCCAGTTTCGGTAAAGAAATGATTGGGCGTATCGTCCAAGATCGAAAAGGAAAGGAAGTTGGAACCCTTGTTGATTTTGTCATAGACATTTCAAACGGAGAGATTTCAGACCTCGTCATTGCTTTTGGAAACAACTTGGATGTAAGCCGTGTTTCTTATCCCTCAAAGGATGGAAATGTGTACATTCCTTCAACGGATGTATCTTCATTTGGGCAAGTTATTTTGCTGAAAATTTGATGATGCATGGATGAGCATTTTGCCAACACGATTGGACAACCTTCTAAACCGATGGGAGCCCGTCTTTGTCTGAACGGTGTTCTAGCAGGTGAGTGAAATGGCGGCGGAACGAGCAAGGAATCTGAACCGAATCGGGCTTCAGGTTGCATTCTGGGCTGTTCTCGGCATCCTTCTTCTCACCGTTCTTCAGAATTTTATCAATATCAGTCAGTCAGAACAACTGTCTGCATACGATGACGACTGGAATGACATGTCTGCCTTCCGTGAAGACATCAACGATATGGGCGTCGAAACACGATCACTTGTAAGCAGCCCTCTGTTGTTGGCTGACATTGAAGATCCTCGAAATACAACATTTGTTGTTGCAGGAGTAGAAAGGGATACGCTTTCTTTTCCGCAGTTCGATGAAGATGGTTTCATTACGATAGCTACAGAAGATGGTTACTCGCCTTCAGAAGTTGATGCAATCGTCGAATTCGTCGACAATGGTGGGACTGTTATCGTCTTGGAAGACTTTGGTTATGCAGGAAGTATCGGAGAGGCATACGGGGTACGTTACTCTGGATACCAACTGTATGACACAAATTATGTCGCAGAGTTGGATTACAATTACATCTGGATGTGCATGCAAGCAAGTCCTTGTGGGATGAATGGGACAACACTTGATCCAACAACAATCGATCAACACGAGCGTTGGTCTGATGTCACTGGCCCACATCCATGCAGTGAACTTGATGGTGAATCGATGACTCTCAAAGAAGCAGGTCTCTGCTCTCACCATTGGGTTAAGAGTTCAGGAGAACTTGGCCGAATCGAATACAACGCAACCTATACAATGCTGCTCAACAACGTGACAGGACTTGAAATTGTACCTGGTGTAAAGGGCGCTCTTAATGATGTAAACGTTCGAGCAGTTACCAGTAATCAAGCAACTGTTGACGTCAATGGTGATGGAGATCTTTGGATTGGTAACGAACAATCAAGCGAAACACCCGACCTGTCGGGTCAATTCAATCTCTCAATCGAAGCCTGTGCTTCATCGAGTTGTGATCCAGATGAAGGAGGCAGAGTCTTCTTCATCGCAGATGGCAGTTCACTAATCAATGCTATTTACGACTACGAAGGATTCAATGAGGGGAAATACGGGGAACAAAGCAAAGATATGCCTGCTAACGATAATAGAAAGTGGGCGCTCGATGTCATTTCTGAATCGTTGATGAGTACAAAAGATGGAGAGACAGGACAACCTGCTGAGAATGCAATGGTTATCTTTGATGAAAGTCGTCACCCTCAAAACGCCCTCTTAGCAGATTCCTACAACACAGTGTACTTCCTTTTGGTCTACTTTACTGGAGAAGGGCTTGCAATGCTCGCTCTGTTTGTTGTTCTCTTCATCACCTTCGAAGGTGTACTTCTCAAGAAGCGAGACCCAGAACCATGGCGCCATATTTTCAGCATCATTTACTACGGATTTGGAGATGCAAACAGATACACCTATTATGCGAAAACTGAGAAAATACGGCAGGTATTCCTCTCTAAGGTTCGTAATCAAAATGGGCTGACTAGAGACGAATTCCACGCTATGTCTGCCAAAGAATTGGTGGGTTTAATCGAAGATCCAGTTCTCGCTAAATTTGCCATAGAACCAGGAAAATACTCTCTTGAGCAATCAGTTGCACTCGTGAAGCGAATCAAAGCTTGGGGGCGTAGGTGAGCACAATGTGGACACGTAAAGCAGCATTCACCTTCACTGGAGGTATTGCACTCATCCTCATTGGGATGATGATTACCAATAATCAAATGATGATTCTTGGTCTTGCTCTCATCACTTTCATCGTCGTGAATTCATGGGTATCCGGTCATGGTGATATCGAGGTACAGCGTACCCTTTCAGCAGATAACTTGTACAAAGGAGATGATCTGTATGTCGAACTACTCGTCACTAATCGTAGCAATCGACGTACTCAACTTCTCGATGTGTACGATAACATCCCTCACGAGATGAAACTTCGAAGCGGACTCAATCAGATGCGCCTCAACCTCAAACCAGGTGAAAGTGCACGAATCCGTTACGTCCTTCGATGCCCGCTTCGCGGACACTACTCTCTGGGACCAGTATCTCTCCGTGTTCGCAACACGTTCAATTTGGGCGTAGAAGATATGTATGTTGATCACCATTCTGATATCGTCATCTTCCCTCAAATCAAGGAAGTAGAGGAAGCATTCCTTCGTTCACGTACGCCAAAGATGTACACTGGAGCAACCACTCTGAGAACGCCAGGGCAAGGGTCTGAATTCTATTCCTTAAGAGAATACGTCCCCGGAGACCCGTTCAAGAACATCAATTGGAAAGCATTTGCTCGAACAGGTGATCTGATGGTTAACGAAAAGTGTCGAGATGCAGTTACTGATCTCTATATTCTTCTCGATTCGAGAGATGTTTCACGAATTGGAACTGTTCTGAAGAATCCACTCGAAATGGGTACAGTAAGTGCAGCCAGCCTTGCAGCATTCTTCCTAAAGCGACGTGATAGCGTTGCTCTAAGCATCTATGGAGATGGTTTGTCCTATCTTCCTCCAGATACTGGCGATAAGCAGTATTTCAAAATCCTCAGTTCACTTGCTGGAGTAAAACCAGAAGGAAGTATGCCCTTGCAAGCAGTCACCAATTCATTGAGCGGTAGATTCAGTCGAGGCAGCCCAGTCTTCATCATCTCATCATGCGAAGGTGACGGTACAGTCCCTGCCGCAGTTCGAGACCTTGTTGGACGAGGTCACGAAGTCACTGTATTATCGCCATCGAGTATTGATTTCGAGCGTCTTGTTTCTCGCATTCCTCGTATGTCCTATGAAGTCCTCAAACTTGAACGCCAAAACCGTTTGACAACCCTTGCGGGTTCAGGGGCACAAGTTATTGATTGGATGCCAGACATGGATTTGTCTCAGGCTATTCTGCAAGTGAGGGGATTCTAGATGGCAGGTGAAGTCGATCCTCAGAGTGATGTTTCCCTTCTTGGCGGACGGCCACGTACGCTTCATCTGAAGATGCTGAGGAAGCAGTGGCAAATTATCACGCTACAAGTTGTAGCAACAATTGCTCTTGTTTGGATGTATCTTGAGGTCGTCTCAACCTATGTCGTCAACAGTATTGACCACACAATGGTTTTTGAAACGCTTGAATCTCTTGTCGGAGAAGTTCCAATTGGGGACTGGATTACTGGAGAAGGCAGACAAGGACTTGCTCGATTCTATGTCCCAATTATTCTGGGACTCCTTCTCGGTGGTTCAATGGCATTAATGGCATTCCAACCACCAAAACTACAGCAAAGAATCAAACTTGGTTTCATCATTTTGCTCATGGTCTCTCTTGTCGGTCGTCTCCTCTTGACTTGGGTCCCTTCAATGATTTTCTCACTTGATTTCAGAGCTCCTTCAGAGGGTGAACTCAAGACACTCGAATGGCCTCTCTTGATGATTCTCTCTCTTGTCATTCTCTTTGTCTATCTCTTGCCTGTGATTATGGGTACACGTGGTATTTGGGGGCTATCAAGACGTTCAATTGGCTGGGCAATCGGGTTTACTCTCCTCTTCCTTGGTATACACGCAATCCTTACGTTCCCACTGATTAAGAGTCAGTTAGGTGATTGGGGAGCGAATCTGAAAACACTTGAAACACAAGTCAGCGATCCGACGATAGGCATATTTGGATTTGATTTGGTAACACCCGAGCAACTCTCATTGATTCTCATTGCTGTTTTAATCATGGTATTCCAAGAATCAGGTTTCGGTGTCATCCGTTATCTCGAATACGCTTACAGATTGCCTGAATCTTGCAAGAGAGACCCAGAATATGTCAAACAAATGGACAATGTTCTCAACGGTCATTTACGTCACACAGCAGGATTCCTGACGATAACTGGACTGATGACGATGATCGCTCTTGGGTTCCATAGTGTTCTTTTGGAGGTAGTAAGTTCATCCACGGGTAGCCAATGGGCTGCTCAAGTTTCAGAATCTATCGAATTGTCACTGACCTATGGATTGGTCATCTCTGCGCTTCTCTTCCTTAGCCTAATTGCAGTGATGCGTTTCTTCATCCCTTGGGAGAGAGTCTGGGGCTTGATCGAGTCTCTTGGAAATAAGACAGAGGCTCCAATCGAAGAAAAGAAATTCTAATCAACCATTTGCCCGAAGCATTTGGATGATTCTTCCACTTACTTCCGTCATAATGAGTAAGAGAATGGCTAATCCAACCGATGCAACCCATTGAAGCCAGGTTGAACTAATGGCCTCCCACATGTATTGGTTGAGAAATACAAATCCAACGATTGCAAGAATGAAGATGACTCGGTCAAGCCACATTGGATATGTTGAACCTACTGTTTCGTTTCTACCAAGAAGAGTATCGGTCATTTCATCACCTCAAAAATCCAACTCGGAAAGTTGGTTTTCAAGCGCAGCAAGGTGTGGGTCTACCTTTACCTCAGGGGCCTTCGCTCCACGCACATTCCGCTCAGCATCAAGACGTGCTAATTCTGCTTCAAGATCGACTCGATCTTCTTCTACCGGACGGCGTATCTCAGAAACGTGTTCTTCCTCAACCGCTGCCACTTCTTCATCAACAGGAGCAGGCATCTCTTCCCATCCACCTTCAGTGATCACTTCTGGAGCTGGTTCGGCATCGAGTGATACGCTTTCATCGAGGACTAAAGTCGGCTGAATATGTTGAATCATATCGTCCATGACAGGTGTCCTTTGACCTACTGGGATCGCAGTTCTTTCAAACGGAAGGTATCCGTCTCGTTGGAAATCCCACATAGAACCTCTTGGAACACCTTTTGTCAACCCAGATGCATCGATTTGCGTGAGAAGTTCTTCAAGCACTCCTGCAGTCTGTTCAAGAGCAATTGCTTAACCAGCATCTCTTTGATCGGCTTCAAGATAAATGTCATCAAGTGCAATACGAATCAATCGTCGCGTCTCTACAGCGACACTTGGTAATGCTTCAGGACGCATACAGTTCATACGCAGAGCATCGATTTCTTCTGGAGGCGCTCCGAGTTGACCCAATTGGTCGAGAACATTTCGCATACGTCTCAGCATTGTAATCGAACGATCATAATCTTCGAGAATACCTTCCAAATCCAAGATGAGGTGGCCTACAGTTTCACCGAGTTGGTTTTCCAACCGCTGCTGAACGGACCATCGAGCAAGTCCACGCACTGCACCTGCTGTTTGAGGAACTTGTCGTTCGAGAAGTGTCATTACTTCACTGCTCAGGAGATTTCGTGGAGTTGCAGCAATATGGTCGACTGTTGATTGAACCACTTGTAATGCGCGTTCTACTGCACGGTCGAGAAGGATAACAGAGTATCCAAGAGTTCGTGCTTGTTCAAGACGCTCAATGACTGGGCCTAATCCTCTGAATGTTGAATCGTCGTTGAGCAATGCTTGAGCGAGCGGTTCTTCTGAAAGACGTGCTCTCAATCGTTCTGCTTCAGCAATATCAGAAACAGCTTCTTCATGTGCTTCAGTAAGGGCTTCTGCTCGACTGATGAGACCAGATAATTCGGTTTCTGCATTCCCTCGACGAGCACCTAGGTTGCCCAATTCGGTCAAGATGTCTCTTCTCTCGGTCATGAGTTCACGCATTTCAGAATGAAGTTGCATTCTTCGTGCTTCATCTTCAGCAAGTCGATTCCGCTCTTCTTCTGCTCTTCTCCGACTTGCAATGGTTTCCGCATCAATTTGGTCAAGTTTCGCTTCTGCTGCCCGAACTTTCTCTTCGGAAACATTGGATTTACTTTGTGTAGTTGCTTGACGTTCTCGCATTGAAGTGATTTGCTCCTCAAGGGCACGTAGTCGTCGTTCCTCTGTATCGATTTGATCACGGACAGATGACAACTTCTGTGCATTTGATTCAAGTTCAGCTCGAGTAGAAGCTTCATTCGAGGCAAGTTCTTCCAATTCATTTCGAAGTTCTTCACTGCTTGTAGCATTTCCAAGAGCCTTAGCGAGTTCACCAGCACGTTCGCTCAGTTGATGCTCAAGTTCACTTACACGTCGCATTAAACGATCTGCTCGTTCTTCGGCTTGTTCCATTCGTGTTCTTGATTCTGAAACGGTCACTTGAACACGATTGAGTTCATCGTTCTTTGACTGAATTGCTACTGATTGATCTCCAGAAGATTCCTTTATTTCATCAAGACGAATAAGCGCCTCAGTTCTCTGCTTTTCAGCATCTTGTAATTGAGTAGTCAAGCCCGCATTTGTTCGCATAAGTGAGTCTGAGCGAAGTTCAGCCTCTTCAAGACGGCGTCTCAATCCAGCATCAACTCCAGCAACCGGAGAGGCGACTGGTAAGCCCTTGCTCGCTTCAGCCCCATCGATTTGTATGGAGACCTTACTTCGTTGTTGTCGAACAAGATCAAGCCCAATTTCAAACCCATACATGGTCATGAGCCGATGCATCATTGATTCCTTTCGCTTTTCAGAACGAGTTCGTACAGAGGATAGGGCTTCAACAAAACCTTGCAGCGAAAAGGCTTCAACATCACCAGTCGAAGAAGAAACAGTCGTTCCTGAAGCAAGGCGGTGAAGTTTCAAAATACGCTTACTTTCGGTCAAACCCATCATAGCATCATCAAAGGATTGTCCATTTGCAGCCATTGCCACAGGAATTCCTTTGACGACTGCAAGTGATACAGCCTTGTCGCTTGCACCTGCTTTGAGATGACCTGTAACTTGTTCTTCAAGCGATGCAGCTAGCATTGACATTACTGCATCAGAGCCGCCCTTTCCTTCTCTCAGGATGAATCCATCAGGAAGCGTGGCTGCTCCTTCTGCATAGGTTCCAATCTCGCCATCCAGTTGAGCGGTTAGGTCTGTCAAAAGGCGTGCATGATTGGTATCGAGTTCAGTCCAAATTGCAATGACAATCGTGCTACTTGATGCAAGCAAAACCGATGCATCTCCCATCTTCAGAGTAGCATACCCTTGTTCAGTTCCACCTAATGTGGATTGATGGGATGTCATCGAATCAGAAAGAGAAGAGATGCTTGTAGCAAGTTCTTCCGCCTTGCCTGGAAGATCGCCTGCACTATCGATGAGAATTCCTTGATCTGCTGCAAGGGCTCCTCGAACATGGTCGTATCCTTCAAGTGTGGAAAGAACGGCAGAAATGTTTCGAGCGAAGAGTCGATCGGTTAGTGACGAACCTGATGAAAGACCTTGAACATCAGCTTGGAATTCGAAAGCCTCTGGAATGAGGGTGGCTAGTGAGCCAAGACCTCTGAGTGAACAAGCATAGCCAACAAGTCTGTGTGATCCTTCTTCTGCAGCTTCTAGGGCCTTACGTGCATCGCCTCCTCCTAGGAGTTTTGTTGCACTATCTCCCTCGCAAAGCCATCCAATAACTCGTCCTGCTCGAATGAGTCTGTGGCCATAGGGTGTTTTTCTTCGACCAACCCAGGTGGTAATGTAGCCGTTTTCAAACGGTTGAATCGTACCTGGTGATACGTCTAATTCTTCATCTATTTGTTCGCTGTGTGGTAAATCAAACATCAAATCACCTGTGTTTTTGTTGCGTTTATTCGCTGTCGTTGACGTGCTAGTTGGTAACGCCAGATACCTTTGGTACCGTTTTTGCCTGAAAGGGCAGCAAATACGCCAGTATCAATCTGGTCAATGACGGTAAGTCGTCTTGATTCGATCCATACTTCATGAAGTTCTCCAAGTCCCAAAGAAGTGGCAACTGAAGCACACTGAGCCAACTCAGCACGCTGTTCTTGAAGAGATTCGGGCCATCGCTTCGTCGTAGCAAGTTCATTTCCGAACTGGTCGAAAAGCCGAACATGACGCGCATCTTTGATTTCACAAAGACCAGAAAAAACACTGTCCAGCATGGTTGCTCAAACCCCTTCACAACAGCGTACCATTCAAGAACTTTCCCGAAACTATTCCCCCGTAGGGGGATTTGTCGACCTGTTTGAAAATCCCAACTGCATTTTGAGATTTGAGCGGGCGCGGATAACATTCAAGGCTTGTTTTACCGCGCTATGGCAAACACTGTTTCCCTATTTTTTTTGAAATTAACCAATTGGATTTTTGAATTTCCAATTGAAATTTATATTTGTAAAAGGATGTCAAGCGGAGGCGTTTAATGGTGGAATTGAGACCAATTGCCATGGCGGAACCCACGCAGACACTTTTTCAGGCTCCTGTCTGTGATGTCTGTGGAAAAGATGCTGTTGTAGAGCAAGCCTACTCTGGACGTGTTCTATGTGGGAATCATCTCGAACAATCAATTCGCAAAAAGGTTGGAAGAGAACTACGTAAGCAACTTATTCTTGATAAATCAAAAGATACGACCATATTCGTAGCTATATCCGGCGGTAAAGACTCTGCTGTGCTGCTTACAATGATCGTCGATCTTGTTGGTAAGCGTCGAGATGTCAGAATTGTTGCAGGTTGTGTGGATGAAGGAATCGAAGGGTACCGCCCTCCATCGATGCAATGTGCAATCGATCTTTGTGAAGACCTTGGGGTTGAATTCATTACCACATCATACGAATCTCTTGAATTCCATCAAATGGACGAAGTAGTTCGCCGATTGCCTATGGTTACTGAGAAAAATGCAGGGGCTTCAACAATGCCATGCTCCTACTGCGGCGTGTTTCGAAGGCAAGGAATTAACGCACTTGCTGCACAAGTCAACGCAGATGTCATGGCTCTTGGACATAATCTCGACGATATGGCTCAAACAGTGTTGATGAATATGGCGAATGGAGACATCGACAGAACACTTCGACTCGCTCCTCATACAGATTCACCAGTTGACGGATTGCCCCCGAGAATCGTTCCACTCCGTTGGATTCCAGAGCAAGAGATTCACCTCCTTGCAATGCATAAGGAACTTCCAATGCATCATGAAGAATGCCCCTACGCTCAAGGTGCTCTTCGATGGAGGTACAGGGATCTTGTTGCGCAAATGGAGCAAGATGTACCAGGTACTCGTCATAGCCTTGTACGAATGGCTGACCAGATTAAGATGGTGGCAAAGCAAGAACCTTCTCCAGTTCGATCACATCCAATGAAGTGTCAGCGCTGTGGCTCTCCTACATCTGGTGCAACATGCAAAGCATGCGATATGCGAGATTTACTCGATGTAGATTTAGAGTAAATTGTGAATCAATTCGTCCAAGTCCTGTGGTCGTTGGCAATAATGGCAACGAAGTGTCAGAGGATCGGTGCTAGTAACTCGTAGTCGATGTGGAAGTGGTTCGCGTAGGTTCTGTGTAATACAGTTCGAGAATGTGCATTGGACAACATTGCGTACTTCTTTTCCAAGATTAACTTCAAGTTTCTCTGCAACAGTATATGCGCGAATAATCGCAATACTCGAATCAGGTGCTACAAGGGCGAGTCGATCTAATTCAGTCTGCGTCAATTCACGATCTTCGACTTTGACGATATCCTTCGAACCCATCTTCTTTGAAGGGACGTTCATGACCAAGGATACAGGGACAGAGGTATCTCGAGCGATGTTAAGGAGTTCGAGAACTTTCAGTGACTGTCCTGATGGAATGTGATCAATAACAGTTCCATTTCGAATTGCAGTGACTCTTCTCATGTTATGTTCGTCAGCCATCAAGCCTCACCTCCATGAATTTCAGCAGGAACTTCGATGTTCAACAATCTGCAAAGAAGAGCCATTCGAGCAACAACACCGTTGAAGGCTTGTTCGAAATACCGTGCGTGTCGAGTCGAATCAACGCTTGGATGAATCTCATCAACACGTGGAAGTGGATGCATGATAATCATCTCAGCTTTGACATTTGCAACATCTCTGGCATGAAGTTTGTACGCTCCTGCAACCTTTGTGTATTCATCTTCATCTGCAAAGCGTTCTTTCTGAATCCGTGTCATGTACACCACATCTGCATCATTTATGTTGCCAAGTAGGTCTTCTGTCTCGATAACATCAGCACCATGTTCCCGTAAGTCCGCGATAATTTCAGTCGGCATACGTAGGAGTTCAGGAGAGGAGAGAATGAGTTTGCAACCAAATCGAACCAATGCATGAGATAGGCTGTGGACGGTTCGGCCGTACCGTAGATCTCCCGCAAGGACAACTGTTAATCCCTCGAGAGTACCATGGGATTGCAAAATTGTGAACAGATCGAGCATGGTTTGTGTAGGGTGGTGTCCAGCACCATCTCCTCCGTTTAGAATTGGTACGCGTGCAGCATCCTGAGCGTATCGTGCAGCACCCTGTCTTGGATGGCGCATTGCAATTATGTCCGTGTAGCCATCAACCATCTGAATGGTGTCAAACAGTGTTTCACCCTTTACCACAGAGGACGTTTTTACATCGCCTAAGTTAACCACATCACCGCCCAATCGCTTCATTGCAGTCTCGAATGACATTCGTGTGCGTGTACTTGGTTCGAAGAATAGGTTTCCTAGAATCTTGCCTTCAAGGAGGGGGAGATACGTCTTCCCTCGTGCAACTGGAAGCAAACGTGCAGCATCATCTAGGATGCTGAGAATGTCTTCATTGGTTAAATCGTCCATCGTGATGAGCCCTTTCATTTCAAGTCCCCTTCTACGCAACCATCCAAGCATACCCATGAACATTGTTGCAGATTCGGATGCAAATCGTCGGTGGTTTCATGACGAAAACACCCGTCCGTCAATTTATGCTCTGGGGAGATGTTGAGGAAGCCATCAAGGCTGAACGTCTCCTTCGTATCCAGCGAATCGAGCGCCTGAGTACGATTTGTGCCTTAATGTGTCTCTCTGGAGCCGTATGGCTAGCTTGGCCGACGCTAAAGGAGGCCTTCTCGGGAGACGCCGAACTTCTTTCAGGATTGGGAATGCCGATACTTGTCATCCTCTGGGGGATTGTTCTCCAGGATTTAATTCTCGATGATCCAAAGGCAAGGACACGTGTAGGTGCAGCATCCAGTATGTTTTGGCCCCTCTTGATGATGTTTGCAATACGCTCCTATGGGACGGACCCAAGCGAAATCCTCGCGTGTATTCTCTTACTTGGTCTTGGTTTTGCAATGTTGAAAAGTTCTGCTAAGACACTTCGTGGTGGAATCGATGTTATGCGATTCCGAGCAATGATGACTGCACTTGGCGGTCTTACAGTCCTCGGTGTTCTTGTTGGAGATCGAGCAGAAGAAACATGGATTCAATCTCCAAGCGACTGGCTGCATCCTTTGCTAACAGCAGTTGTTCTTCTTCAGGTCGCTTATCTCTGGATTGCTGGAGATAATTTGCGTCACGAAAGAAAAGCCTTCAGAACAGAACTTGATCGACTTGAAAATCGAATTCTTATTCTCCGCTCAGAAGGAGCAGCAGTGGACCAAGCAAGCAGTTTAGTGACGACGGCTAAAGAAGAAGGGCATATTGATCCCGCTTTCGGAATGCGCCTTCTCGCTGAAGCAGATGAAGACATTGACCGTTCGCTTTCTCTTGCAGGTGACGTCGATGTTGTTCGCACAGAGGCGCTAGCCGTTATCGAACATGCTGAAGACCTCACACCACTTGCTAAGCGCCCACGTAAATCCTACGAAATGGGTCAAAGAGAAGCCTCGCTTGGTTCGTTACGAGAAGCAGAGGCCTTGTACCGTCAAGCAAAGATTCGGGCCCAAGAAATCGTCACCTGGTGGGCTCAAGCAGAAGGGGCTATCAATCATGCAAATGAATTACTGACAGGCCAGTCCGGTGCTGCTATTGACACTATGAGAGGAATCATTCGAGATGCTCGCAAACAACTTGAACGAGAGGCTCCGAAGAAGGCATTCGAACTCGCTGTCGTCATACCGATTCAACTTCAAGCAGATGGTGATGCTAAAGAACGTGCAGAAGTTGTCTTGAAAGATGCTGCTAAGGCTCTCAAAGCAGCAGAAGGATTCGATCTGACAGATCTCGAGCATCGCATGGATCAAGCAGAATCCGCACTTGAAGCAGGTGATACTGGACAAGCCATTGGTCTTGGAGAAGGTATCATGCGAGTCATTAATGTTGAGCGAGAAGCAATGGACAGTGTCCGTCGTGCTTTGCGTCAGCGAAAGAAACTCCTCGCTCGTTTCGAAGGTTTCTCAGATTCTGATACGTGGATGCTTCGTTTCACATCTGTTCAGAAAGCAGCAGATGAGCGTCAATGGAGTCATGCAGCAACGCTGCTTGAACGTTTAACAATCGACCTGGATGCTCTCGGAAATGAACAAGATGAAGCAAACACATTACTCACATTCGTTCGCGAAGAATGGGCAGTACTTCGCAATCAATGCGAAGCATCGAACCTTCCTGCAACCGATGAGGACATGAAGAATACAGATGCAGCGATTGCCCTCGCTGCAGATCGTCTTGAAGAAGGACAAGTTGCGGATGCATTGGAACAACTTGGTCAGGCAGATGCAGCGATGGAACGTCTTCGAAGACGTGTCTAATCAAAGAAGGCCTCTACTCTCAAGGGCTTCAATATCAAGTCCTGCTGGAAGACCAAGATCAACCGGCATTCCTCCGATTGTCGCAATGATTCCATAGAGATGGAGATACAATCCTGTAGGTGTTTCCTTCTCATTCGAATTGTATGGAATTCGCTTCCAAGCAGATCGCTTGTTGTAATATTTAGCCACGGATTGGTCGGGTGAGTGTGTAATCCAAACGTTCGCCATTGCAGCATGCTTGAGAGAGCGAGAACTACTCAATCTTGGTGAGATTTGAACAGTGTGGACGAGTGGCCAATCTTTCACCCAGTCTTCTCCTGAATCAATCAGCATCGTAATACCAGTTGATTCACTACCCATTGCATCCATATGCCCTAACTCGTGAAGAATCCTAACCAAGGAACGAACATGTGGATGCCGAGGTTCAGCAGTACGTAATTCGCGAGCAATACGAACAGCAGTGTTTGGACGGCTCGCATCCAAGTGCATCAGAGCAAGAACCACCTTCCCTTGAGACCAAGATGAAGTAGGGTAGTCTGAATGATTCTCAAATTTCTTCATGAAATCTTCCAGCATTGTAATCGCTTCTTCATGACGACCTGCTAAACGCATTCTTGCACAGTCACCGAGCAACATCATTCTGTAAGGAGGTGAATTCTTTGTAGCCTTTGCAGGACGAGGCTCACCAACAGATGTACGTCGTAACAAATCGATGTTTCGTCTCATTAACGGGTCAATACTCAGAATAGGTTGGGACGTTACAGGGACCTCTCTCTTTCGATTAAGGACAGCAGCAAACCAGTGCAAGCGAGCAGCTTCAACATCACTCTTGTTGAGCAAGGACAGTCGAGGGGCTGCCTCAGGTAGATCTCGCTGGCTTATGCTTGCAGCAGCCAATACCAAACGGGCAACTTGGGCTTCACGCCCTCCTTGAAGAGCAAGCATAGAGACTGCGTATTCTTCAGCCTCTTCCCATCGATTTAATCCAGCAAAGAGTTGCATCCTTGCTCCGGTTTCTCTCAACAGATCAAGACCTTGCATCGAATCTTCACTCGTGTTGAGAATATCATCGAATTGCTCGATTGCTCGTGTCCAAGAATCCTTTGCTACTAATTCAGTGAATGGCTTTTGCTTGAGATAAATGACATCTTCCATCTGCGTGAGCATATCTCTTTGCTCACTGATTGAAGCGTCAAAGGAAATATCGTCGAGCTTTGAACCGACTTGTAAGGATGTTAGCCAAATGAAGAGGAATCCGACTTGCCCGCCAGCAGCAAGCATCCAGGTCAATTCTTCCATGGCATCTTTGGTAACAACTGCGCATAACGTGTCCTCCCATGCTCCACATTGGTCCCCTTGAGATAGGAAACTCGAATCCCAGAATGTGATCATCGCTAGTGCTAACAAGAGCATGGATTGGCCAGCGAATCCAGTGAAACAAAAGTTCAGGACTTTTGCTTGTTGACTTCGTTCTGCTCGAAGCAATCGGCTGTCTGCAAGTCGAATGCCACCTCTTCCAGAAACATCTTGAACATCCAAGAAAAGAATTCGTGCTACTTCATAAACGAACAGGAAGCCAACGAGGGCGACGTTGAGAAGAAGGAATAACAGAATCGCTGAAACCAGAGGGACTCGAAGACCAGGTTCTGAAATGTTGGAAAACAATTCGATAAGGAAGAAACCAAGCACGCCACCTTCTTCCATAATCGTGGCCTGTTCTCGATATTCTGGAAGTTCAAGTACACGTTCTGAGTGTGTAAATAGTTCAGGAGAGACAAAAATGGCAACAAGAGAAATCAATGTATTGATCGCAACAATAGGCATTGCTATTGTGTTGATATGAACAATTCGTGCAATCACTTGCTGTCGAGCATTCGGAATATGATTGTGGAATGGGGAGGCTCTTCCTTTCGCAATCTGAGATGATGACTGACGCAATGCTTGCCAAGATGTACCCAAAACACGTCCATAGGCGATGATGGATGGTGAGAACGCGAGGAGTAGGCACACACTCAGTTTACGATCTGAGGAGACACCTCTGGCATCAAGAATCGTATACAAGATAGCTACGCCACAGAACCAAAAGACAGTCAATGCCACGTAGGCATACGAACGAGCACGACTCGCTTCTTGTAATCGAGCACGCCCATGACCAACCGGCTTGATGATTTGTGCTCCCAAAGAAGAGCCAGAAGAGATGATTGCTGGCCAAACAATGAGAATCAAAGCAAGAGCGATATTCGGGGCATGGTATCCCTCACTCCAACCTTGTGAAGTGATGAGATATTCAAAAAAGAGCAAAAGGGCTCCAGTTAGGGCAAAAAGATATGTTGCAACACCAAAACGCATCCCTCTGCTTTGCAGAAGGTCTCGAGCCTCTCCAAATGTGGAAGTGATCGTATGGACTTCATATCGCTTCGGTCCCGTTTCAAAAGCAACTTGTAAACCTCGTAATTGACGAGGGACAACCGTTCTCCAAAACAGCAGTGCGATTGCTGCTGCTAGAATCAGCGGCACAATCGCAACGACGGAAAAACCGCCGATGATAGATGGAGCCGACATGATTCTCCTAACACATTTCGCTTTTAATTGAATGCGAATAAAAGCAGTATCCAGAGACTGATTTTTCACTCAGAATCAGGAACCAGACTTGGTTGTGAAACCTTTTCACTGATCTCTTTTACAATATCATCAACGAACTTATCGAGTGGAACGTCAGAAATTTGTGAACCCGTTCTTGAGCGTAATGAGACACAATTGTTATTCATTTCACCATCACCAAGAATCATCATGTACGCAGGACGCATCTTGCGATGTGTTCGAATCTTCTTTCCGATGGTATCATCACCATCATCGATTTTCACACGAACATTTTGATCCCGTAATTTCTCAGCAACCTCTGCGGCATACTGCTTGTGCTTCTCCGAAATGGTAAGGATGTGAATTTGTGTTGGAGAAAGCCATGTAGGGAACTTACCAGCGAAATGTTCGATAAGGACTCCACAAAATCGCTCCATGGAACCAAATGGTGCGCGATGAATCATAACTGGGCGATGGTTTTCCCCATCATTTCCTTTGTACCAAAGGTCAAATCGTTCTGGAAGATTATAATCAACTTGAACAGTTCCAAGTTGCCATTCACGACCGATAACGTCCTTAACGACAAAGTCAATTTTAGGACCGTAGAAAGCGGCTTCTCCTTCTTCTTCTGACCAATTTACACCAAGTTTAGCAGCTGCAGCACGACAGGCTTCTTCCGCTCGATCCCAGCGCTCAGAATCACCGACGTATTTGTCAGAATCCGGGTCTCGTAAACCGACACGGACGCGATAATCATGCATTCCAAGGACATCAAAAATAGTCTGAACCAATTCAATACAACCCATGACTTCAGCCCCAATTTGGTCTTCAGTAACGAACAGGTGAGCGTCATCTTGAGTGAATCCTCGAACACGAGTCATACCCGAAATCTCACCGGATTGTTCCCATCGATAGACCGTACCGAATTCAGCGAGCCTCAAAGGTAAATCACGATATGAGCGTGCTTGTGAAGCATAGATTTTGACGTGATGAGGACAGTTCATTGGTTTGAGCATATATCCGTCGATATCACCACTGTTCATCATGTTCGATAATTCAGAACAGGAACAGCCTTCATCAGCCAATTTCTTCATCAAATCGCGTTCAATGAGTGGCGGATACTGGCTTTCTTGGTAATATGGGAAATGGCCAGATGTTCGATACAAATCGAGTTTTCCAATATGTGGGGTGAACACTTGATCGTAGCCTTGGCGACGAAGATGATGGGAAATGAAATCTTGTAACTCTTGACGAACAACGGCTCCTCTTGGCGTCCATAGGATGAGTCCTTGTCCAACTTCTTCATCGACATGGAATAATTGCAAATCCTTTCCGAGTTTACGATGGTCACGGAGTTTGGCTTGTTCCATTCGATTCAGAGTCGCCTTGAGTGCTTCCTTTGTGGGCTCAACAATCCCATAGATTCGAACTAATTGTTCACGAGATTGGTCGCCTCTCCAGTAGGCAGAGGATACGGATGTGAGTCGGCTAAACATCAACTTAGCAGTGCTCGGTACGTGGGGGCCTAGGCACAAGTCGTACCATTCGCCTTGCTTGTAGATGGTTGAACCATCTCCATCTTCCAACTTGTCATCGATAATTTCAATCTTGTATTTATTCGATTGGAAATGGTCGCGAAGTTCCTGTTCTTCAAGTTCAACTCTCTCGACCTGAATGTTCCGTCGTGCAAGTTCATGCATTTTCTTCTCAATGGCCTTAAGGTCGCTTACTGCAATCGGTTCCATTGCAAAGTCATAGTAGAATCCACGATCAATTGCAGGCCCAATGGTTGGTTTTGCATCAGGATAGATCTCCATGACCGCTTGAGCAAGTAAGTGGGCAGCACTGTGTCGAAGAATATGAATTCCTTCATCACTGGAGGCGAGGATACCTTCTACGTTACAGTCGCTATCAAGAGATGCAGAGAAGTCACGCTCAACTCCGTCAATACGGGCTGCTAAGCATCCATGCTTCTTTCCTAGAGCATCAATAACGACTTCACCAGCCGTAATTCCTGCTGCATATTCGTTGACTGTTCCGTCAGGCAGGGTTACATTGACCATCGACATTGATACGCCTCGTATTCCTTCGTCTACGGTCCCATTGATGAATCCGCCGATTAAATTCACCATTCAACGATGATGTCATCGTCCATACTTTGTGACGGTTTATCGAGAATGACTTGTTCCTTCTTTGGAACTTCTTCTTCCTCTTTTTCTGGAGCAACAACAAATTCTTCTTCTGCTTGAACAGGTTCTAGCTTGAAACCAAATTGAGGATTCGTGTTCGCCTCCTCCTTGGGTTCTTCGACTACAACCTCCTCATTTACGGGGACTGCTTCTCCTTTTCCGATATTTTTCATACCTTCTTCCATGATGTCATCGAGAACGATTTCGTCGGGAGCTGACTCTTTGACCATGTAATCCCATCGCTTTAGAGAACTTCAAGACATCGGTTTCTTGCATTATGTACAGCTCATTTCTTCCCTTGCCTTTGAGCAATGATTGAAAATGAGGGGCGACTCCGTATGGATTTGCGTATCGGTATTGTCGTCAATCCTGATGCCGGACTCGGCGGTCGTCTTGGCTTCAAAGGAAGCGATGGGCGTGCTAAAGAAGCCCGTGAAGCAGGAGCAGTCGATCGTGCAGGGCCTCGTATGCAACAATGTATTTCTAACTTCAAGGAACTTCTTGCTTCCAGTTTGAACCGAATTGGAGTTTCACCTACTCTCGTCGCATGGTCTGGACGCATGGGTGGTGATTGGCTTGATGGGTTTGAATATGAACAGAGAAAAGAATCTCCAACTGAATCAACAGCCCAAGATACATCTCATCTTGTCCATGATCTTCTTGAAGCTGAGGTTGATGTGATACTCTACGCTGGAGGCGATGGAACGACTCGAGATATCGTCAATGCCCTTGATGGGAATGAAACGCCATTAATCGGTGTTCCTGGCGGTGTAAAGATGCATTCTGGTTGCTTTGCAACCACTCCAAAAGCCTCGGCAGAAGTTTTACTCGCTTTTCTTCAAGGCGATTTGATGGTGGCAATTACAGAAGTCATGGACTTGGATGAGGAAACCTATCAGAAAGGTGAATGGAAGGTTCGCATGTATGGAGAGGCTTGGACCCCTTCCAGTCCTCGATTCATGCAAGGAGCAAAGGAACAAGTTGAACGTGCTTCTGAATCTGATACAATCGAAGGATTAGCCAATCATATTGGGAACTTGATCGATGATGAACCTGAACTGATGGTCATTTGGGGTAGCGGAGGTACGCTGCGAAGAATGGGAGAGCATCTAAACGTGGAATTAACGCTTCTTGGAATCGATATTCAACACAAAGGAACAATCCATTCTGATTTGAATGAACAACAATTGTTGCATCATCTTGTCGGATACGAAGGGCCTCGTATTCTTCTCTTATCCCCAATGGGCGGTCAAGGATTCCTTATTGGAAGGGGTAACTTACAACTTTCTCCAGATGTTCTTCGAGCCATTGGGTTTGAATCAATCCTCGGAGTTGCAACTCCGTCAAAGCTTCTTGGCCTATCCAGTGTTCGTATTGATACAGGCGATCCTTCACTCGATGAAGAATATCAACAGCGTCGTTTCATAAAATTATTACAAGGCTATCGAACAACACGAGTCATTCGTATCCTCGAATCTTAAGGCAATTCTTGTCCACTTGAGGCGAGAAGTAGGCCAAGGAACGGCGGACTTGGTCGTCCAGGCCTTGATTTGAATTCAGGATGATACTGAACACCAACAAAGAATGGATGGTTATCGAGTTCAAAGATTTCGCAGCGTTGTCCACTCTCGTCTTTTCCGACAAATTTCAATCCAGCTTGTTCGATTTGATCGACAAGATCAGGATTAATTTCGTAACGATGTCGATGTCGCTCATCCACCTGTGCTACTCCACCATAGAGTCGACGTGTCACACAATCATCCACTTGGAAGATCGTTGGTCGAGAACCAAGGCGCATTGTTCCTCCCAGATGGGTCTTGGAGATTTCAGGCATGAAGATAACAGCAGGATTTGCTGCATCGGGTTCAAATTCAGTTGATGTTGCATCGTTTATTCCCAATACATTTCGACAGAACTCGATGGTTGCGACTTGCAATCCTAGGCAGATTCCAAGGTATGGGACGTTGTTTTCTCGAGCGTATTGTGCTGCTAGAATCTTTCCTTCGATACCACGATCCCCAAAGCCACCAGGGACAAGGACGCCGTGAGCGTTCTTGAGAAGAGACCATGATTCAGAATCGTTGTTTCCTTCGAGGTCGCTCGCTTCAATCCAATCGATACGAAGTTTTCTATCAACTGCAATCGCTGCATGTTGAAGTGATTTTATGACAGACAAATACGCATCAGAAAGGCCGGTGTACTTCCCAACCATTGCAATATGGACTTCTTCTTCCAGTTGGTCAAGATGATGCGCCATCTTTCTCCAATTGGATAGGATTTCTGTTTTATTGCAATCGATATCCAGGATATTACAGAAACCTTGCTCTTCAAGCATCAAGGGTACATGGTAGATGTTAGGAACATCATGTGTCGAAAAGACGGCTTTAGAATCCACATGGCAGAATGCAGCGAGTTTGTCTCGAGTTTCCTGCGTTAATGGCTTACTTGAACGGCAAACAAGAACATCTGGAGTGATTCCTAATCCCATTAATTCCTTGACAGTGTGTTGTGTAGGCTTTGTTTTCTGTTCACCAACAGGCCCCATCACAGGTACGAGTGAAACGTGAACGAAGATGACGTTCTCTCTACCAGCACGGAATTGGAATTGTCGTAATGCTTCCAGATATGGTGCACTTTCAATATCACCAACAGTACCACCCAGTTCAACAATGCATACGTCGTTTCATTTGATAATCCCATTCAATTGGTTTAATTTTATGAGCTGGGCAAATTTTATCTTATCTATATTAGTTCGATGGGATCAT
>OCRI01000082.1_pt1 | contig 29192 bp, 25 predicted proteins | sample 1534641 | NCBI WGS metagenome assembly OCRI01 (sample SAMEA3275473, study PRJEB22092) | marine metagenome | reverse complement strand
AATTCTAGTTGCTAATCCGCTCGAAATAGCAGAATTTTCTGAGGCAATTGGTTGGCCTTTTGCGATTTTTTGTTTGGTACTATCTGCCCCTATGCTGATCGTTTTAAAGAGCAAAAAGAAATTACTCGATCCTGGTAAAGAGCGGCTCGTATGGTGCACTTTACTCTCTACAGCAATTCTCGTGTACAGCATTGCGGCTATCGTTCCTTCAAGCGGTGTTGCACTTGCTGATTTTTCATGTGAGGATGAAGCAGGTAGTTTGCTTTCAGAAGTCGATGTTCTATCAGGAGCTTCCGATGCTTGCTCCGCTCTAACGTATCGTTATGCACCTCTTTTAGGGATGGTCGCAGCTATTAGTTGGGCATGGCCAAAAGGTAAGAAAATCATTGATGACTTAAGCGATGATTTCTTAGATGGACTCAAAGATTGAACCTTAAGAACACGTGTTCATATATTGGGTGCTGAAAGTAACACTATGCGTCGAGTTATCTGTCTTGCACTTGTGTTCTTCTTTTTGCAAGGAAGTATTGATTTGATTGCAGAACAAGAAGGTGAAGTCAAGGTCGTTACAGTCGACAGTACAAATCTACGATTTAATCCTTCCACCATTTCACTCAATGAAGGAGACAGCGTCCGATTTGTGTGGGGTGGTCAAGCACTTCCACACAATGCAGTCGAAGCCAATGAAGTGTTTGATTCAGGTGAACCTGCACGAGATCTTGATTACGAATATTTCTTTGATTACGAGTCAGCAGGCGTCTATGATTACGTCTGTGAGCCTCATGCTGCAGTAGGAATGCAAGGTGAAATTACAGTACAGGATGTTGAACAGGCTGTTGCAGACGAACCTGAAGTCAAAGCAAGTACCTCTGAGGGACTCCCAGTAACCTCAATCGTTGTGGGGACTGGATTGCTTGTTGCAATCGGAATCTCGTGGTTCTTTGCCATCAAGAGACGTTCAGTCTAATCTGACTTCGGTTGCAATACTGCATCCAGCGGTTTCAATTCGGAACCTTTTGTAACAGTCATATCTCCAGACATATCTCTCCAAGGATCATCTCCACTGAGCACGTCTTGTATGGTAGTTCGTCCTTTAATCAGGTCTCGTCCTGTATGGTCTGCAACCAAAATACTTGGTAGTAGGAATGAGCTGGTCAAGAAGGCAAAGATGATCAGCATGCACATCAGCATGAAGAAATTCTCTAGTCCAGGGAATCCATCCCATCCAAAGATCCAGCCGGGTAAGAATCCTGCCGAAATACCAGCCACAGTCGTGATGGTGGTTTCGAAGATAGTCTGTCCAGTCTCTTCTATAGAATGTGCAATACCTGTTGAATTTTCACCTTCTTCTTGTATTCTATGCATCACGTGAATAGCATCATCGACTCCAATTCCAAAGACGATGGTTCCGATCATTGCCGTGAAAATATTGACGTTTACATCTCCGCTTTGCATAAGAAGTGGTTGCCATAATATTACAACAGCAACTGGAATCATTGTAATCACTCCTAAGCGAACAGAGCGGAATACAATGGCTAAGACAATGGTCAAGATAATGAGTGTAAGAATTGTTGTTAGTGATTGAGTGTCATGAATTCCTTCATTGATATCGAGAGAAACAGGTAATCCACCAGTGAGTTTTGATGTTCGAGTTTGACTCAATTCGGGCGGCTGTGTCAATATCTCATCGATTTGATCACGTAGACCTGAAGCGATATTGAGATTCATATATGGCTGATCAACATAGATAATCGCCTTTGTTTCATCTTGATTCAAAAGCATAGAGCGAACTTCGAGTGAAAGCGTATCAAAGGCTGCGTTTACCATGTCTCTACGAAGAGCTTCACGTCCTCCAGGTCCTGATGCTTCTAGACCGAGCCAAATATTACATTCGACAATATCATCGCTTTCCCAACATTCATCATGCAATAAATCCCAAAGGGAACCGTCGTAGAATACGATATCATCTGTAAGTTGTATACTTACGGGTACTGCTTTGAGGAAGGTGATGATGCTGGTTGTATTTGTGCTCTCAACAGCATCGATCTTTTGTTCAAGTCGATCGACAGCATCCATGACTGGTAAATCCCGAATGTTCGAAGTTCCGTTGTCATTTGGACGATTCGTAGCATCAAAGACAAACATAGATGTTTGGCCACTGTCGAACTGCTCAGAATATTGTGCAATCTTATCGAGGGATTCAATCCCTTCTGGAGCCTCACTAGAACCTGTAATTGGTTTGTTTAGTTCGTCCATATTTGCTACTCCATATGCAGTGATGCTGCCTGTTACCAACAAGATGACTACAAAGAATCGGACAGGGACTTTTCCTATGTTTTTCCACATTCCTGGATTGCTTCGTTTATGGAATTTCAAAAGCCAAGCCAGTGCAGGTACGAGCACAATTGAGAGCATAAGCGTTGACATGATGCCTACAACGAGGGTTAATCCAACAGAGCGTATTGGAGCGATGCTGACAATCTGTGGTGCGATCAATACTGAGAAACCAACAATCGTTGTCAGAGCGGATAAAAAGACAGCAACTCCTGTTGAACCAGCCATTTTCGTTACACATTCAATGTAGAATTCTTTATCCCACAAATCAGGTTCTTCGATTTGCTCTTTTCCTTGTCGTCTTCTTTTTTCATTTTCATCAAAAATACGTTCAAGTTCTTTTCGCCGGACTTCTTCAATCCGATTCACCATGTGCAGGGCATAATCTACACCCAGCCCAATTAAAATCGGAAACGTTGCAACAATCATGGGAGTAAGCGTCCATTTCAGGACAACTGATGCTCCAAACGTAACTGCGAGAGCTAGAAGAATTGGGGTTCCAGTGATGATGACTACCTTTGCAGATCTGTGAAGGAATGAGATCACGAGGATTGTCATCAAAACAGAAAATGGCATCATTTTGATGAGATCTTTATAGATTGCATCTGAGATGTCTTCCAAGGTTTTTGTTAATCCGGTGACAGTCATTTCTGTCGACTGTAATTCTGTTGATCGATTGTCAATAACATCTTGAAAGTGATCCAGGAGATTTGCAAAATCACCATCCCAAATTTCAGGGACATCAGAACGCATCCCTACGATAATGGCTGTAGTGTCCCACACACCATCGCCATCCATGTCATTGGTTGGGTCGCCATCTCCATCACTATCAACACTCAAATCGTTATCGTTGGTGTCCTTGATGAGTGCTTCAAATGAACCACTTGAGTTCTCAATAATCTGATCGATCGTATTTTGATCTGGAATTGCATACCTGCCTCCTCCGGCTAAATTTGAACAATCAATATCGACAGGCAGTCGAGTGTTCACTCCGTGAACACACATGGATTCATTGAATCGTCCATCGGCAGAATTGATTTCTTTCATAATTTGGGCAGGTGAAATAATCCAGAGAACGCCATCTAATGCTCCATAATCTTCCTTATCCGGATCCATGCCTCTTCCAGTAAAAGAGCCAGCACCGACGTTATCGTCATCACCTTCAACCCAACTTATCTCTTTGAGAATTTTCTCATCAGTAATGTTGTCACCTAAACCACCTCCGAGTTGAGCATTATCTGTTTGAATGTAAATGACAGCAATATCAGTCGACCATTCTTCTCTCACTTCGAGTAAGAGGTCTGTTGATTCTGCCCCATCGGGCAAAAAGATCTCTACGTCATCTTCAATCTGATCTTGGAAGTCCAATCCTCGTTGCCCAAGGAATGCGGCAATGATGATGAGGAGCGTAACAAAGATTGCAGGAGATGCTAGAACTGAACGGTACATCTGTTCTGTACGTTTACTTGCGTATCCATTGATGCTTTCTTTCCACGAATCCATCTTTTCTCGAACAGGTTCCGTCGCTTGACGGAAACTCTCAATCATCTCTGAGAGTTGACCTGCCATGATGTAACCAGACGCACTTGATTGATGAACAATGCGACGATTTGTATTCAGTCTAGTCCAAATTCACGAACCAGAAGGATTCTCAAGAATCCACGAACAGTTTGCAAAATAAAACCAGTTGTAATCAAGGCTAATCCAAGTACACCGACCCATATTGCAGTGAGTCCATCACCAAGCACTGAATCAAGTTGAGTTGTTACACCTTGTGCAGTTTGCATCCCCATAGCAGCACCAGTTGCGAGTAGACCAAGTCCTGGAACTCCTAGAGTAAGAAGCGGCTTTTTCTGAGACAGTGAAAGCAGTGCCCATGTCAATACGGTGAATCCGTGTGAAACTGCAGTAAAGTTTGATCCTTTAGGAACATCATATCGAATGACGGTTGGTACTTCTTGAATGATGAGTTGCTTTTCTTTCGCATCTTCAAGCATCTCCAGTGACAATTCCATTCCATCTGCATCAAAGCGTAGTCGCTCGACTGCAGTTCTTGAAAAGGCTCGGAAACCTGATTGAGTGTCTTTAATCCCTAAATCACTGGTTAGATTGCTTGCAGCTGTGATGACTTTGATCCCCAAGCGTCGATATGCAGGCATTGAATTTCCTTCACCACCTTCGACGAATCTCGATCCGATTGTGAAGTCAGCCTCTCCATCAAGAATCGGTTGAATCAATTTAGGAATGTCAGATGTATCATGCTGTCCATCGGAATCGAGGACGACAAGAACATCAGCATCTCGTGTATTCGTTGTTTGGAAGAGTGTTTTCAGAGCAGCCCCGTAGCCTTGGTTGCTTCGATGTCGAATGACAGTCGCTCCACAGGCTTCTGCAATACGAGCACTTGAATCAGAAGATCCATCGTCGATACAGATGACTTCATCTGCGTGTCGAAGAGCCATTGTTACAACAGTACCAATGGTCTCTTCTTCGTTGTACATCGGCATACCCGCAATGATGCGAGGGGCCGAGTCATCCTTGCCCATTAGTAAGACCTCGCAAATATAGAATATATAGTCGTAATTGAAAAATCAGACTTTTTAGAAGGAAAAGGGCGATACAGAGCCTGAACTCTTTACCGACCGGCTTCATGTCCATAAATGAACATGATTACTACAACCGTGTTTCATCCTAATCTAGGAGTTGAGAAACTGTTGTAACTGCACGTTCCCCAGCGATCACTCTTTGCAGAGCTGCCATGGACAATACGAGAGGAACATAGGATTCCCCGTCGCTTGTTTCATAGGTTTCACAATCTGCGAACGTTGCAGTATTGATGGATAATTTAATCGCACCACCAGCATTACTGCGGCGGGCATATCCAACCAATAGGGTTCGGCTTTCTTCTTCTTGCTTCGTTTCTTTCTTTGTCTTGCTCATTTTCAACACATCTCCTCACTCGGTGAGGTAATGTTAACGATGAACTTCAACGGTTATCAAAGCCACTGGTTAAGAGGCTTAGATCGGGTGCACTGGGGACATTACCTGGTATTTCAGATTGAATTGGCTGCCATATTCCATCAGTTTTTTCTCTTTTCCAACCGATACCAACGGTGCCTAGAAGAATCAGAACTCCTATTGCTATGAGCATGAAATGTTGTGAAACTTGACTTGCATATGACGAACTTTGTTTGGAATCTTCTTTTGCAATAGGTTCAACAACGGTCTCTTGTTCTTCAACAAAAGTGAAATCAAATTGTTGGCAGTCGATGGTAGAATCTGCAATTGCACACACACTACCTCCATATGTTCCTGGATTGAGCGTAGTAACTATGGCCTTATTTTGTTGAAGTTCAATGGACAGACCGGGCTCGAACTCATAGATCATTTCCAGAGTATCTTGATTCACATATGTTATGATTTGGATTGATTCTTTGACCACTTGTTCCGCATCAGAGATGGATACGATCAAGATTTCAGGAGCAAGGGGTTGTATGCCTTCATCAATTTCACCGTTGCAATTATCATCAATTCCATTACGTACTTCTTCCTTGAATGGACTGATGCTTGAGTCATTATCGTTGCAATCATTGAACCATCGAACTCCATCTCCATCGTTATCGAGGTCAGCAAATAATGGATTTGTATTGATGAAGAGTTCATACCCATCCTGAAGTCCATCATTATCCGTATCAGCATCCAACCAATCTGTTCCATAGATGTTAAACTCATCGAGATCCATCAATCCATCTCGATCACGATCTACACCTATGAAATCCTCATCGATGGATTCATCACAATCATCATCGATTCCATTGAGCCATTCATCAAGACCAGGGTTGCGATCTGGATTTGTATCATCGCAATCTTGGAACCAATAATATCCGTCTAAATCATCATCTGGGTCATAGGTGGTCGGGTCAGAAAAGTAGATCTGAACTTCATCTCCATCCTCGAGACCATCGTCATCTGAATCCGAATCTAACCAATCCGTATTTTGAACATGGAATTCTGCCCAGTCACTTAGCCGATCATTATCCGAATCAAGTTGTGCGAAACCTTCGTCAATCCCGTCTATGCAATTGTTATCGATACCGTCCAATAATTCAGGAACCATTGGCTTGATCAGTGGATTCGTGTCATCGCAATCTTGGAACCAATACCATCCGTCTGCATCAGCATCGGCATCATAAACGAGAGGATTGCTATTTGTTACAAGCACTTCTGTACCATCATCCAATCCATCTGAGTCAGTATCGCTTTGTAATGGATTGGTTAGGAATGTCAGAACCTCTTGACCATCGAGAAGCAAATCATCATCAGTATCATCATCGGTTGGATTCGTTGAAGAATTGAATATCTCAAAACCATCTGGTAGATTGTCGTTATCAGTATCAGAGTCGAATGGGTCGGTATTGTGTATGTTCTCTTCATCCTCATCTGGTAATCCATCGTTATCTGTATCGATGACTTCCTCAGCCCCATGAATAAGTAGTTCCCAGTGGTTCCAAGTTCCAGTTCCACCGTTTTGGTTATCATTGACTTCAATTGTCCATGTTCCATCAGAAGATTCATCCCAATGCAACACTGAAGAAAAGACCCATTCGTTGTAGTTGTTATTGTTGTCATTATGGACTTCAGCTAATCGTGAAATGGTTCCATCTGGTGAGGTTAAACTGACTTCGATATCGCCCCTATAGGTGTGATCTGCATCGAATCGGATTTCAACCGTTTCAACCAATAAGCCTGCATTAACCAGGACTGAATCGGACAATCCATTCGCCGTATTATCGGGTATTGCTTGAGAAACAGATTTTTCACCGCTGGTCCAATTCAGTTCAGGATTTACATTTGTCCAATTGGCAGCGATGTGAACGGCAAGACCTGCATCAAGGGCTCCATGGCCGTATTTGTGATTGAAATCATGACCTGCACCGTTAACACTCCAATCGTTATCAGAGGCATCGTTTGTACGAGCACTATGGACCAATATATGTTGGACATCACGATAGGTCAATGCTGGATTGGCATCAAGCATGAGGGCAACGACGCCAGATGTGAGAGGTGTTGCACTGCTCGTGCCTCCAAAGTTATTGTAGATGTCTGAGGATGTATAACCGCCCGAACCACGAATATCTGTTGTTGTGATTCCTTGTGAACCGCCGTTTGAGTGGGCAGCAATCAGAATATTTGCTCCATCTTCACTGTAGTAGGATTGTTCTCCAGAGTCGCTAATGGCTGCAACTCCTATTGTAAATCGAGTATTTGCATATCCGTCATAATTAGAATTGTCACCACTGGTTCGGCCGTTACCACCTGCGAGTGTTGTAATGGTTCCTAGGCCCCCTCTGCCGAGATATACATTGTCTTCCAATGAGGCTTGCAAAAGTGGTTCAGGGCCTTTGAGCGTTCGACCGTTATCACTCGGCCCCCAGGAGTTAGAGGAGACACCGACGATGTCTCTTCTGTGCCCTATTGCGTCTGCTTCATCTTGGTCTGTATTTGAGCACGCGATTAATCGAAGACCAATAAGATCAGCATCCAGAGCAGCACCGGCTACGCCATTGTTGTCGTTTCCTTTTGCAGCTGCAACACCTGCGGCAGCCGTGCCGTGACCATCATTGGAGGTTGGCGTTGGATCGCCATCATTCCCACAGTAATCGTAGTCGATTGAGGTGAGATAGTTTGGTGAGAGATCGCTATGTTGATGATCAACACCATCATCGACAACTGAGATGAGTACCCCGTTTCCGGTAGCACTATTCCATGCACCGGTTACATTTGCATCCTCGCCTACTGTGCCCGATCCTTGTCCCGTATTGAGCAGGTGCCATTGTGATGAAAACGAAGGATCGTTTGGAATAAATCGTGGTATGTTTGTATGTTCTTGTATGGCAGACCAACGTTCAATGAAATCAATTGAGTCGAGTTGGTCTCGAAGATCGTTCGGTTGAGCGATCTCGATGATGAATGAACCTTGGATTTGAATGGGTTGTTCGATGGTTTCGATTTGGAATGGTAGAGCCTCTCTCAAATCCGATTCTGATTGCCCACACATTGCAGGCATATACAACAGCCATGATTCACTCGGTTGGGATGAGTCATCAGTCATCGCTCTAAGGAAAGCGTTGTTGACGCCAAAGGAAAGTTCACGACTTTGACACTCCAAAACATCTTCTTGTACTTCAGCATGAACGAACGAAAGAGGGCCTGATACGAGGAGGAATACCAAAACAAGGCCTACTCGCATGAGTTGTTTCTTATCCGACATAGCATAGAAAACCTTGCTTCGATGCAATAGCAAACTTTGACATAGAGTATCATTACGCAAATCCATGCGAAGTTTAGTCACAGGTGGTGCTGGATTTATTGGTTCACATTTGATTGACCGTTTGGTTGAGCGTGGAGATGATGTTATTGTCCTCGATAATTTGTCGAGCGGAAAAGAGGAATTTCTTGCCCATCATTCCAGCCAAGTCACTCATCACCATGTCGACATTACTGATTATGAATCGATGTCTCAATACTTCGAAGGTGTCGATGTTGTCTTCCATTTTGCTGCCAATCCAGATATTCGATTAGGTACTCAAATCACAGATACTGATCTCAAACAAGGAACCCTTGCAACGTACAATGTTGTTGAATCTATGCGAGTACATGGTGTTCCAACAATTATGTTTGCTTCCTCTTCAGTCGTTTATGGCGAAAATGCGCCGATGCCAACGCCTGAGAATCACGGTCCATGCATGCCAATCTCATTGTATGGGGCAAGTAAATCAGCAGGTGAATCACTGATTAGCAGTTGGGTTGGAACGTTTGGCCTCCAAGGCTACATCTTCAGATTTGCAAACATCATCGGCGATCGTGGAACACATGGCGTAATCTTTGATTTCATCCATAAACTCAAGAAAAACCCTGTTGAGCTCGAAGTTCTTGGCGATGGGCGACAAGAAAAGTCCTACATGGAAGTTGGAGATTGCGTCAGTGGCATTCTTCACGTGATGGAACACCAAAATGAACCGCTCAATCTTTTCAACCTGGGCAGCCATGATACATGCAGTGTTCGACGTATTGCGGAAATTGTTGTTGAAGAAACGGGTTATACCGATGCTCAGATTGCATATACAGGTGGTTCTCGAGGTTGGGCAGGAGATATTCCACGTGCTATGCTTGCCATTGACAAAATGATTGCCTCTGGTTTCAATGTAAAATTCAACAGTGAAGAAGCCGTTCGGCACACTGCTCGTGTTTTGATTCAAGAAATTGGTCTTGATAATTGACCGAAGTCTTCTGCACAATACCATCGCCCTTATGTCTGAGGATTGCTTGGACTTAACTAGTGAGATGATGAAGAATCTATACCGCTCCGAAGAAGCCAGCGCCCGTGGTGAAGCCGCTATAATCGTGATATCCCTGTTCTTTGTAGGACTTCTTGTCGTAGCTTTCACATCCAATCCTATCGCAACAGGTACACAACCTGGAGAGCGAGCCCCTATTTTTACATCGGAAGCCTACAACGGAAACGGTTGGCAGACCTTTGTTTTTGATGATCTCTTAACGCCTGAGTGGAGCCCGAACTCAACGGGTGATGCTCCTTGGATAGCCGTTGAATTTTTAGATACTGACTGTGGCTTTTGTAAGAAAAGTGCAGAAGATGTTGGAAACTGGGCTGAGCAATATTCATCCTCGGTTTGGGACGGTCCTGAAGTAATTTTCATTGCAATCGCTGTTGAATTCGTTGGTGATTCATCACGTGCCGAAATCAAGGAATTTAGAGATACCTACGAACATACGTTCGCATATGTTGATGATTTGGACGTTGATATCGCTGCAGATTGGGATGTTGGCGCCACACCGACATACTTCTTGGTACAACCTGACGGTATGGTTGCCTGGAATTCTGGACAGAGCTCCAACTCTATCGGCTGGGATGCTGTAAACGAAGAAGTATTTCCTCTAACAGACTATACAGGAGATAATTACATTGAACTCAATGAAGCGATTGAGCAATTGACAAAGAAATATGGAGGTGGAACACAATGAATGAGTACACTCTTCTCTCATTTCACGCTGTTATCATCGCTTTTGGTGTCCTTCTAATGACCCCATTGGGTGAATCAATGAATGGATTCCTTGTCAACAAATGGCCTTCAACCTCAACCAAGCGTGGTCGTACGCTAGCAGGTTTAATGCTGGTTTGTACAGGCGGATTTACAGTATCTGCACATACGCTATGGATGCACAATAAACTCAGTGAAGGTGAAAGCGTTTGCACAGGAAGCTCGATCCTCAATTGTGACGGTCTTATTGGAAACCCTGAATACAATACCGTTCCATTCATCAATCAACCATGGGGCCTTCTCGGAATGGTGGCCTTCTGTGTTCTTCTTTGGATTGTTATTACAATCGCTAAAGAACCACTCGCTTTAACCACACCCACCTTCCTCAAAGCAGGTCTAGGGGCAACGATTGCAGGTCTTCCAGTGATTGGCCTTCTCGTTAGTTATGAGATCAAAGAAGGATTGATTTGTCCATTTTGTACAACTGCTCACATTGCCAATCTTATCGCATTGGGTGCTTTCTTCTTCTTGCTTAGGTTGTACGAATCAGACGAGTGGGCTCCTGAGTTAAAGAAAACTCGGAAGTGATTCTCTGAATCGAGATACAGCAATTGTAGTCATTGCATTGACTGCTCTTCTGGCAGTCGCTTATCAAGGCGGCTACATTCTCTCCAATGATGATTCAACCTCAACTTCAGTTAATGAGATTACGAATGAAACAGAACAAAGTAATTCCCTTGATGAAATACATCCACTTGCTTCGACATGTCTCTCTCATGGAGAACTTACACGTCATGATCACATGTATCTGACCATTCAAATTGAAGAACAATTTGTTACAATATCTGAAAATGTAGGTGTAAATAGTGACGTCTGTAACGAATCTGGTGCGAATATGCACGTAGTCCACACGCATTCTTCAGATGGTAAACTCCACTTAGAAATGCAAACCGAAGAGGATGTAGAACTCGGTGTATTTTTCGATATTTGGGGTCAACATTTCGATGAGACTGGTATCTTTGACTACAGAGTCAATTCAACTCACGAACTGGTCATGTACAATCGTGATGCGAACGGTACACTTGAAGAGATTGATTCATTCGACAACTACATCCTCCAAAATAACCAAGACATCATCATTAGTTATCGAGAACGAGCTTAAGGGATAAAGAGTCCTTCAAAGATGGTGCCTTCCTCAGATTTGCATTCTTCAAGGCGAACGATGGTAACATCAATTCGATCGGTATCAGTATAGATCCTTCTCAATTCATGCAATAAAGCCCGTTGAACATCTTCTTTATCTGTTCCATAGAGAACTGAAAGATGTTGGTTCGTTGTATCGTTAACCACTGCAATGAATTCTACCATCCATTCCTTAACATGGTCATCATCTTGCGTGTTCGCTTCAAATGTTTCTTCCATGATACTATATTGTCACAATACCTTATGAATGAATGGGTGTTTTGCATAAACAAATTCCAGATTCCGGTATTAAATCCCTGAAAAGAGAACTGTTTTGATACATTTATTCCTCTTCTTTTACCTTTTTCTTTTTACCGGATGAAATAATACCCAGAGTTCCTATGGCTACGAAGATAAGTATAGGGAGGATAATTGGAAGTTCTGCTGCTTCTTCACGATGAGGATCTTTGAGACTAATCTCTACAACTCCCAATGGTTTTGAATCGGCTAAGGTTTTGTTTGCTAACGCTTCAGTTGTGTATTCGTGCACAACAACAACACTCCATTGGTCGATTGAGTCGATTGGATAACTCGCTACATATGGAGCGATAATGGTTGTATCAATGGATACGGGATTGCCAATCATAGGGAATTCTGCAAGTCCGACAAGAACTCTATCTCTGGAATTCGTTCCGGGATTGATGAACTCATCTTGAACCTCTTTGTTGTGTTCCAAAAAGAGGATGCTAATTTGGGTGTCGTTGCCGTAATTGAGATCGATAGGAGGGAAGACGGTAACCATAAGTTCTGTTTCGTTTGTTTCTGCTGTAACTTTCAGTTCTGTAAAGCCACGTTGACTTGATTCTTCCTTCAAGATATCACTTTGAACATCGGGCCATGATTCAACCCCTTCTCGTACTAATCCGTTTTGAACAATGAAGGAAGGTGTACCAGCAAGGTCGGGGTGTTGAATTCGTAATCGTTCAAGCCTGTGTTCTGAAGCAGGTGGTTGAAAAGCGTCGACTCCATCGCTTGGATGGTAAGCAATCATCGAGATTCGACTGCCATGATCATCGGTGATAATTTCTAAATCTTCATCGATTTGAGCACAACTTTCACACCATGTCGCTGTGTATTCTTCAACAAGAATAGTGAATCCTCCTTCTACAAATGCAGAACCCGACCATGATTCGGGATTGATACGAATTGCATCTGCAGGAGGGATAAGTGCGAGAAGGATTGTCAAAAACAATGCCTTTCGAACTCCGCTCATGCCTTGGCGACGTACTTGTCCTCCTTCATCTCATCGTTTTGACCATGAATACTGGGAAGGTGTTATGATGATGAGTTCCAGCATTCGGTTTACGGGATTGCAATGGCAGACCACTGGATTGAAAATCACAAGCGTGATTCTTGGCGTAAACAAGCCAAGGCAAGCGGGTATCGTGCTCGTTCAGCTTTCAAACTAAAGCAAATCCAATCACGATTTGAATTAATGCGTCAAGGTGATGTCATTCTTGATGTCGGATGCCACCCTGGTGGTTGGGCTCAAGTTGCAGTAGAAGAGGTTGGTTCTTCTGGATTGGTTATCGGAATTGATCTCGAACCATGCCAACCAGTTGATGGTGCTCTGTTGATGGTTGGAGACATTACTGATCCAATGACTCAAGAACGTATAGTAACTGAATTAAAACGCCGTAAAGTAAATTCAGTCGTATCAGATATTTCTCCTGACATCACAGGCAAATGGAACATTGACCAAGCTGTAGCAATGACGCTTGTGGCCAAAGTGTTTGATTTTGCTCTGCCACTGCTCTGCAATGGTGGTTCTTTTGTCACCAAGTTGTTCCAAGGAGTTGGAGTTGAAGAATTGATTAATGCTGTTAAGCCACATTTCTCAACAGTTCGTCGTTATTCGCCTGAAGCTTCTCGGAATTCATCATCCGAAGTGTATCTCATTTGTCGTAATCATATTCCTTGGAAGACTGAAACTGGTTCAGTTCTCGTTGATTATGAAACAGAAGTCAACAAAATTCTGGGTGGCGATGAAATCGATGATGATGTTGTTGCAACGAAAACCAAATTTACAGTTCGTCGGAAGAAAAATTCATCTGAAGAGTAATAATCGTTAATGTGTCTGTTCGATGCATGGCTCCTACATGCGTCCATGATCTTCAATCAAAACGTTTCATCTATTCCTTTCGTGGTGAGTTGATTCGTTGTTATCCATTAGCGATGGCTTGTGTTGAGAACGAACCAATGCCCGTGCGTCATGTTGTTCTCTCTGATTGCAGTGGTTGGATTCGAGTAAAGTTATGGGGTCAAGACGCTATTGATGCAGCTAGAGGTCAATCTATTCAGATTCACAATGTATGGTGTTATCAAAAAGATGGTAGCCTTTGGCTTAGTGTTGGTCGCCAATCAAGGCTTACGTTTCGCACGCAACCATAAAGAAGGGGAGGTCGTGGGCAAACTACAACTGAGGCACCAATATGACAGAGAGAGCAAAGAATTGCACATCATCCGGCATACCATTGACAGAAGTTGGCTCTACAGCTTTCCCATGTCCAAACTGCGGCCATTCCATTGGAAGAAGCCCACGATGTCGTGACCAAGGTGTCTCCTACACGTGCTCAGAATGCGGCTTCGTTGGACCCTGAGGTGAGAACATGGGCATGGTAGCAATGACATACAAAGTAAATCCTGATGCTGAAATGGAAGATGTTGATACATCGATGATCGCTTCAACTGTTCAAGGTCTCGGAGACGATACTTACAACGTTCAACTCGTCGAAATCAAGCCTCTTGCTTTCGGACTTAAATTCGTACAAGTTCACGTCGTTATGAACGATGGTGAAGGACTTGCTGATGCTTTCGAAGAAAAGATGGCAAGCATTTCCGGTGTTGGCGAAATCGAAGTTATTTCGATGGGCCTTCTTTGAATCAAAGTTGATTCAAAGGTCCTCTCATATATTCTCTGAGAAGAATCGTAGCATACGATCCGCTCGGAAGTGTAAATCTAAATTTCAAACATGCTCCGTCTGGATGCCATCGACTGTTTTCGCCAGGACCTTGATTCCAGCGTTCACCGAGCGTTTCTTCAGCAGCCTTTGGTGTTACTTCAACTGAAAAGTCAGAAAAAGATGTTGTTAACGAACGTCGTGTTCCTGAAGTTGTCAAACGTGGAATTGCTTCAACCATCCATGATGTTTCAGCAAGTTCCATTTCCTCGAGTACAGATTGTTCAAATTCACCAGGTATCCCTTCACATGTGCGTATGTCTCGTCCGGGAAGTGGACCTGTTACAGTGAGTCTTCCCAGATCGCAGTTTCGTCCGATACGGGGTGCTGTTCGGTCTTCAACAGTAACACAACTGCTTACAGCAAGTTGTCCCTTTTCATCGAGTCTTCCAACCAAATCACCCGTTACTGGTGTAGTAATGCTCAACCCGTTTTCAAGACGTTTCTTGAGAGATCGATTGAAGACTACAGATTGTAATGCATGGACTGTCATAAGTTGGAGATTGTTCGGAAGTTTCCTAAATGCTCCAATGAAATCTTCTGGATTCTTGAGTAAATGTTCGACCATTCGTCGCTCAAATCCAAGCCAATCTGGAGCGAGAGCAAGGCCTTCTTCAGTGATCCCATGTTCTCGTACATGGGCTCGGAATGCTGCGACAGTATCTTTCTCATCTGCACCTTCTTTGGCAATATAGGTGAGTGCAGCATCTTCCCATCGTTCTTGAACAACACGTGCTCCTACTTCTGCGGTGACGGCTCTACCGCTTCCAAATCGTTGTGGTCCAATCCAGTTTGGAGCTCTTCCTTCACCAAGCATTTGTACCATATTGGATTTGATTGTTCCAACTTCATCCATTGCTTCATCTTCAGTCATTGGAGATCCATCAGGATGAGCACAACCACGAACGACGATTGTGAATCGATTGCCTCGATGGTTTCCGAATCCAATCTTTTGATGTGTACGTCCAAGTACTTCTATGACAACATCGTTGATTTCAACGTCTGCAACTTTGAATTGCGGTGCATCGATCACAAAGAGTTGAGATGTGACCGCTCGCTTATCTTTTGTTCCAGCAAAGAAGATACGGTTACGAGAGATTCCAAGTTTCTTGGATAGATTATTACAGAACCGGTTTGTTTCCCAGTTGGTAAGAGTGACTTTTGCAACAGTAAATCGGCCTTTTGGATTCAATGTAATCTTTGTAGCGATTTCATCGACACGAAAGTCAGCGACCCTTGATTTTAGGACTCCGCCAATGCCAGTATCATCTGTCGCATAGCCAACTAATCCGATGGCTTCAGCCAAGGTATCTGTTGGCTGCAAGAAGGTACACCTCAAAGTGCGAGGTTGTCAAATTCAGAGGAGAGGCTTGCAACAATTTCATCGAGGACAGATTGAGGTTTTGCCTTTCCAGTGGTGCGAATGTAAAATTCAGGTGAGTCGAGCTCAGGGTGACCTGGGAAGTAGTTGGCATACTCCACAGACTTATGATTGTTCAAACGATCACGGAGCATTTGCAAAGCGGTATGGGATTCGCCCGTAATGCGGAGTCGGAGTTCATTTTTTTCGTTAATGAGAACTTTAACAGGCATGCTATCGACCAACCGACCTGAACTGGTGTTTTGAACCTTCCCGTTGACAAGAGAAGTAAAATTGACCTCTGAGGGTGTTCATGGAACCCTGTTGCTTAAACACCGAAACAGTTTCGGATGAATCATGGACACCTCTTCCTATGAGGACCAATTTGCTACCTTTGCTGGTACATTCAAGAAGTCAGCATTGCCAATTCTCATCGTCTCTGCGCTCCTCACCGTTGGACTAGGACTTCATTTGATTACGTCTCCACCTGAATTCAGGACTGATCTTAACGACTTTGCTCCGAGTTCAGATTCAAACGATGCTCATGACAGAATCCATGAACACTTTCCAGACGAATCGAGACCAATGTTCATTCACGTTACGAGGAGTAACGATGGCAATGTTCTGAGTATTGATTCACTAAAGGATATGAAAACTGATTTGGAAACACTTCAAGCTGATGAACGTGTCAATCTCGTTGCTGTTGATTCATGGACGACTTCACCAGGAATGATACAAATTGCTCTTGATGAACAATCACCGAATACGACACTTACAGATTATGATAACTGGGGACAGTTGGTTGATGCTATCGTTGATGAAGATACAAAATGTGAACTTAATCCTGATGATGCTCTACTAAGCACAGTCAATTTTGTGGGTTCAGCTTTGGTCAATAAGAATCTTGATATTTCAGCAACATGCAACTATCTTTCGACAGGTGAAGGCGATGCAGTTCCTACAGCAGCATCCACCGCATGGGTTCTTGAGATCGATCCAGAGATGCCTGAGGATGAGCGACGTGAGGTTCAAAACGATATTCGTATTGTCCTCTCTGAAATCAGTTCTTCATCAAATATGAATTATGCTTCAGCATCCTTGGATTTGATGTCCTATGATATCGATAAAGGCACATTTGACAACTTGGCAATACTCATCATCTTTGCAACCTTAGTTGTCGTCCTGCTTCTCTTCCTTGCGTTTAGAAGCGTGAAGGGCGTTGTGTTCCCATTCCTCAGTCTTAATGTTGCACTCGTATGGACCTACGGTACAATGAATCTGTTCAATATGAAGTTTACAGCATTAGAAGTTGCTGTTGCTCCATTAGTTCTCGGTCTTGGAATTGATTATGCCATCCATCTACAACGTGCCCTTTCGGATATTAAAGAAAAGGTCGATGATACGGCTGAAGCGTGGATGCGATCATGTGGTAAACTCAGTGTTCCGTTGACACTTGCAGTCGTAACAACTGTTGCAGCCTTCCTTGCGAACATCATCTCACCTCTTCCTCCTCTGGCCACATTTGGTATTGCATTGGCGTTTGGTGTCATCTGTGCATTCCTTTCATCAACACTCCTCATCGGAGCATTACACGTAGTATTTGACAACGGTAAGCAATCGAAATCAAGGCCAGCACTTCGCTTAACAAATCTGACAAAACCTCTTCTTCAACTCCACAAAAAGCAACAAGTTGCAATTCTTATGGTTGCAATTGCAATTTCTGGAGCATCCGTTGTTGGAGCAATGCAACTTGAGACCGACTTCGACCTTTCAGATTTCGTCAATGAAGAGATGGAGATTATGTCCGTCCGAAATGATATCAACGAAAACTACGATAGTGCTGGATGGAAATACGTCTATGTGCTTATGGAACCAGTGGATGGCGGTGTTATTCCCGATGATGGGATCTTACTCGATCAATTACGTAATCTTCATTCTAAATTAGAATCAAATCACGATGTAGTGGGTACAGATGAGCGATTCCCTTCACCTTCGTATGAAGGGCCATATGTTGTCCTTAGAGATGCGATCATGCGCAACGAATCCTTTGGGTCTATCCACGGGCTGGAAGTCTTTGCAGGTGATGTTTATGAAAAGAATGGAGTAACTGTTGACTTAGGCTCTGTATTCAAAGATTTACAATTGAACTACACGCTTGCCGATCCTGTCTCTGGAAAGACATGGAGCGATCGTGTCAATGCTACAGTTCATCTTGATGGAACAAACATCGCTCACCTAAGAACCGAAGTCAGAGTAGAGGCGACGACCTCTGACGAATCGAAGAGGGTTGTTTCAGAATTCGAATCAATGTTCGGTTCGACTTCTGATGAAGGACAACTGCGAGAATCACTCAAGGATCATGCAGTTATTCACGTTACAGGAGACTTAGTCATACTCCAGCAAGTTCTGGAAGGATTGTCTTCCTCACAAGTTAAATCCACTGCGATTTCACTTGTTGTTTCGTTCATTGTCCTGCTTCTCCTTACACGAAGAGTTCTTCCTGCTCTGATCGTTCTCTTGCCTGTTGGAATGGCCTCTCTATGGGTTGTCGGTTCAATGGCCGTTCTAGGCTTGAAATGGAACGTTCTGACAGTTCTTGTTACTGCATTAACTCTTGGAATCGGTATCGATTACACGATACACATGTGGCGCCGTATTGAATGGGAACTCAAGCGTCAAGACGATCACTGGGCTGCTCTAAAGACCTCTTTGGAAACAACCGGTGTTGCATTGATGCTCTCTGCTGCAACGACTGCAGCAGGATTCATTGTTCTGCTTCTTTCCCCAATGCCAGTTATTCAGGACTTTGGATTGATTACGGCTGTTACGGTCTTCTTCTCACTGGTTCTTGCACTTGTTCTTCTGCCAGTTCTGCTCGAACTTGCAGCACGTTCACAAGAAGCTGCTGAAGAATCGAATTCGTGATTACGATAGGGCTTCGATGACACTGTTCATTTCCAAACCTTGCTCTCGAGCCACTAATGCAAGTGCCATCCAAGCAGTAACATGTTGTAACGCTCGTTGCTTCCTTGCTGCTCGACGTTGAACTTCCTCCGAAGAAAGTCCTGATGAGCGTGCTATGAATTTCAATAATCGCTTGGTTGTTCGAGCCCGAGGATCATCGTCAGCAGTCTGTAGATTTGGAATGGATTTCTTTTGTTCGACCTTTGGAACCTTTGTAGCCGTTTGTTCTACAGTTGAAGAATCAATGGAATCGTTCGTGTAATCAACCGGTGTGTAGAGTCGTTCTGGACGAGGATGCCAACCAAGAGGTGTGATTGAATCCTGGAATCGATCGATTGGCGAAAGTCTTTCTTCATCTCCTGTCAACCATCCTGTTCGAATCAAGGCTTGAACTGCTTCTGTTGCTTGATCCGGTGTAAGCCATCCCATGTCAAAGGAGAGCATTCGTTCTAAGTCGAGTGCATCGAGTGTTTCTTCTCCACGGAAACAGAGGGCAAGTACCCGTTTGATGTCTTCGTTTTCAGAACTCATCTCTTTCACCGCTATTCGACTTTCTCGAATTGACCATCTTCCAAGAGTTTCCAACGCCCACATTCAACGCCATCATAGAATGTTCCATCAGCGGTATAATCATACTCTCCTCCGCTCGGTAAATCATTCCACGTAGCGACTCTTTCTGGGGCCTCTACTTCACTCGTAGTAAGGCTATCAAGTGCAGCAAAAGAGGCGGCAGCCTGTTCAGCTGGTGTTTGAGTCGAAATTTCAGGCACTTTCTTCTTAGCAGGAGGCGGGCCTTTCTTTGGTGATGATGTACTTGGGGAAGAGGATACGTTCGATGGGCCTTTTTTCTTCTCTTGAGGTGGCTCAGGGCCTACCTCCTCCTGAACCGTTTCTTCAATCATGGGTTTTCTTCTTTGATTGAGAAGGAAAACAATTCCGAGTATGATTACCAATACTCCAGATGCAGTACCTGCAATAACAAGTGTTGAGAATCCTTCTTGACTTGAGGAATAGTCTTTATTCCAAATATTATTTTCTTCATTTAACTCTGCAATCGAATCGCTGGAATCAATAATCACTTCAAGATTCCAATTGGATTTTGGCGTTGTGAATTTCGCACGCATGTTAGTCGATTCAGATGTATCGAGGCCATCGTATTGTTTCAACGCCACGAGTTCAGTTGTATCTCCACGAATTAAAAACACACTCACGTTGAACGATTCTGTAATTCGCTCACCAGAATTGAATAATTGAATTGTAGCAGTTACATCCTCTCCCTCGATGAAATCAGCATCAAAGGAGACCTTCGTAACTTGCAAATCAGGACCTTCCGAGGTTAGTGGAAGAGTAATCCAAGGGGTTTCTTCAGAATTTGAACCTTGGGCGATCAACTGCCAACCTGCATCATCCGAACCTGTTGCCCAGCAATTTAATGAGGCTTGAGAACCGAGTTCTGCTGGTTGTCCTGATTCTGAGAAATTAAATCTGAACGAGAACAGAGTCCGACCATCAAAGACGCTGATTGGTTGACGATTCATGACCATCGGTTCCCAATTGATCGTTGTTGAACGAATCTGACAAGTTACAGATAAGTTTCCAGACCAAAGTTGTGGCTCGTCGATATTCGCACCAATCTCGACATTGTTGAGATGGTATCTCGAAACCGGATTGAGGGTGGTCTCAAGCAGGAGTGGTGCGTCAGCGTCAATTTTGATATCTGGTAAGTCCATTGCTAGGAATTTATCGATTTCAATAGGATCCCAGAATTCAAGTGTAGCATCATAGATACTTCCACTTGATTCAGGGACTTGGAAAGTCGTGGTAAAAGCTCCATTTTCAACTTGGATTGATTGCCCACCTGTCCATGATGAAACTTGGAACATTCCATCCCATCTCAAAGCGATGGAACCAGTGTATGGTTCGTTGGTATTGGAATGGAACACCGTTCCTTGAATCTCAATGAAATCATTTGCTACAAGGATGGAATCAGTGGTGATACTTTCTGTGGTTGAAGTCCCAGTCACATCTTTTATAGAATTAATCGTGATGTCGATTATACGATCAAATGTCCACGCCGAGTTCTCGTTATGGAACATGAATCCATCTGTATCATACGTTCGTATTTCCATGAGTCCAACATTCACTCCGTTCGAAGTAAGATCCCACATAACCTCAAAATCAAATTGGATATGGAGTTCATCTGCGATGACTGTTCCGATACATGCATCTGTAATGGTAAGTCTTGCATCGATAGCTGAACAGCCTTCGTTCATTCTAAAGAGGATGCCAAGGTCATCATCTCCTCCGAGTGAAAGACGAACAGTATTCAAATCACTTAATCCGTTTCCATCTCGAACAATAACGTTCCATCCGGCATATTTTGTCGGTTGGAGTAGTTGTGGAATGCCGCTCTCTGTTGGATATCGCTCCTCAACGGATACGATTTCAGCCTTGGTTGGTAATCGACTGGTCCAGTACAAATGACCCTGATCAGTACCGTCTGTTTCGATTAAGCGTCCATCTTTGTCGGTTCCTTCAAGATAAATTTGAATCGCATCACCCTCTTGGTTTCCTGATTCGTTGATGTTGAAGTTGATTTGCCAAGCGGTTCCGATATTGATGACATCATTTGGAACATTGATTCGTTCACTTGGTTCTGAAAGACCATTTGAATTCGAATCATGGACACCTTTCATCCATGCCCATGTTTCTATTGCATCTTCATCGAATCCAGCGATATCAAATATATTGATCTCGACGCTTCGATTGTGTTCAACGTTCAGATATGATTCGGAAATGGGTGATGTTGTTGCGAGAATCGGGGCAAAGGAATCCAAGGTAAATGTGGATATTTGAGAATCCGTTTGCAGCGTTATAGCATCGATTGTTTGGGCATCGATTGTTATGTAAGCATATCCTGATATGTTGGAAGGAAGCGTAGTTACGAATTCAGTGTGTTGATTACTATTGAGATTTACATACGATGTTGAAGTATTGTACCATGCGAATGGTTGGTTTACATCCCCAGGTGTTTCTCCAGCAATATCGACATTGACTCGGACTTTGATGTTGTTCGACAATGGCCGAAGTCCACTGGTTGTATATCCATGATCCACTGATACGGTGAGTGTCGAGCCGCCGATGATGACTTCGTTCGTCTCGATTGATTGATCGCCTTGAGTTGAGAAATTCGATGTAACTTCATTGATGTATACCGATACAGTGCGGTCAATATCGACTGGTACTGGGTGAGTATATGTTGAGGTTGCAACCCCTTCGGTCGAAGTACGAATGAGGACCTTGTCAGAATCCATATCATTGAAGGACATCGCCCAGTTGACTGTTTGGACACCATTGAGTGGGGTTGGCATCGTTATTGAATTCGTTTTCAACAAACCATCCGTGTCGCTAATTACTGTATTCGATCCATCTGATGATAATCGAATCGTTGTCCATTCAGCATTTGGATAAAAGAAACCTTCTGCAGTTGCCTTAATCATTGCAAATTCAAACACTGCAGGTGATGTCAGTTGGTCTTCCATTGCAGCATGGTGTGTAGAAAATGTGAGTTGTGGTGCATTTGGTTGGATCGCAACTGGATTGTTCAGAGCGAACGCAGCTTCTTCAGCTCCCCATTTTATGGAATCCAAATCTGGTATGATCCAATCTTGGACTTCCTCAGTGAACATCTGTATTCTGTATTCCATGAGTCCATTGTCGCTTGCAGCGATGCCTGAAAGCGAATGATTTCCAATTCCGAGGAGTGCGAGATTTGCAGGATTCGTGGTGTCGACTGGGTTCCACGTTTCACTGGCCAGTCCTGATTCTGAGTTGGAAATTCTATACTGAAGCCCTAATGTGGTTCCAGTTGGCTCTGTACCTGCTAAACTCATCCACATGAGCGAGCCTGAGCCATGTTCAGTGGTTGATAGGACATTGACAGGAGATGAAATCCAACCTGTGTGATTCTCAATTCGTGGAGCGATTTCGCTTTCATCCAAGTAGACGATTGCCCAGGATGAAAAATACGGTGAACCTGAGATGTCACCGCCAGCAAAGACAGTTAATCCATCAACATCAATAGCAGCTAAGTCGAAAACGCCTATTGAGAGGTCGTCATGACGGCGCCATTGATTTGATTCAGGAATATATCCCCAGGTTTCCTTTGACTTAGCATTCTTATCATGCCCACCTATCAAAACGATCTCATCATTGTGTACAGAAGCAGCCATTCCAAACATATGGAAGGTCATATTTGGAAGATTTGTCCATGTATCAGTTGCTGGATCATAGACTTCAGATGTATTATGGACAGGTTGCCCTGACCATGAATAGGCTCCTTCTAAGCCTCCAAAGGCGTACAACTTCCCATGATATTCAACCAATGGGAAGGCAAATCGCTTGTAAGACATATTCGCCAATTCAGTCCATAATCCGGTAAGTGTGTCATATTCCAGTAATCGATCTGTAACATCATTAGCCGATGCGTTTTGTACGCCTCCGGCGATGTAAATTTTGCTACCAATGGCAGCCATTCCAAAATTACCCACTTCTTTCGTTGCAGGCATGGCAGGTGGTGTTGTAGACCATGAATCAGTTAAGATGTCATAGACTTGCATCTGTCCAGTTGATTTTTGTGCAGGGCTTGAACCAGGATACCAATCACCAATAGAGTATATCTTGTCATTAATTTGCACACATTCATGATATTGTTGACTGTTTGGCATACTTGACGAAGAGAGGGACCATGTTTCTGTTGAAATGTTAAAAATTTCAATCAAATTCGTTGCAGCCTCATCGCTTTGTTGCTGAGGGTCAGGATCTGTTTTCCCCCCCATCAGGTAGACGAGATCGTTTGTTGTATCGTGTGCCATGCACCCATGTGCTCTGGTAATCAAAAGGCCTCCTCCAGTTGTAGGCGACCATGTGATCTCAGGGCGTACAAGTTCTAATTCTGAGATAGTTGCGTTACGTGCAACTTTGTTAAGAAGAAATCCAGGGTCGGTAAATGTTGTTTCCTCGCCACTGGCATGCTCTACTTCATCGTGCTGTGTTCCGAATAGAGATGGGTTTGGTTGGATTGTTCCAAGAAGGATGAATCCCGTTATGACGAAATGAAGTACAATCTTACCTTTCCTCATAGCACGTCTGTGTTTCATCTCATTCTTGAGCATTGCCAATGTTTGGACAGACCTGTTCATTGTGAAAGTTCATATCTTCTGGGCGAGTGCAACTCTCGATTGGTGTATGGCAAAAGACTACGTTGCACGCGACCCTCGCACAGGGCTTCCGATTGCTACAGGGCGTCAGCCACGTAAGAAAGGCACTAAAAAACAGGTCACTGGTCCATGGCAGGAATGTTCCAGAAAAGATATTCTCGCTCTTGCAAATGGAGAAATTCCACAACTTCAGATCGATTGGGGTGGTCGCCGATACACGCTGCCTCGCGAAGATGGCATCCGAGGTCTTGGCAGATTGAAGGGCGTTTGGGCTGATAGAGCACACGCCTGTCTGCTCAAAGCATTGGAATCGGATGAACCAAGCATTCGAATTGCAGCACTCGAAGTTCTCCCAATAGTTGGTGAGCAACGTTCCGATGAACTATTTGATTGGCTTTCAGTTCTCCTTGATGATGATGACGAAACTGTACGAAAAGCAGCGAGTCAATGTCTAGAAGATTCTGCACCAACATTTCCATCTGGAATTGATAGTTCTCTGGCGCAGGAACTTCGCTCACCTCTTAAGGTTCGAAGCGAACCTGCATGGAGAGGTCTGAAAGGTCTTACTGAAACATGGCCTGAAGTTGCATGTGATCACATAGACGAGTTACTTCTTGTCGATGATGTAATGCTACGGAGAAAAGCCTCAAAGTTGTTAAGAAATATTGTACAAAGAGCTGGAGCTATGGGTTGGGATTTGATTTCTTGGGCCCTTAATGATGCAGACCCTGATGTTCGGAGAAATGCTTCAGGAACTCTTGCTTCCCTGTCGAAGAAGGAACCACGTATTGCCATAATGCTCACTGAGCGAGCCATTCTCGACGCTGATGCGAAAGTTCGTAACAATGCGTTGAGGGCCATTCGTTCGATGGATACTGACGATTCACGTGCTCGAACACTGATTATGAATGGTACCCGGCACACAAATGTTGAAGTTCGCAGGTCATGTATTGAGATGCTTCCAATGCTCTTGGTTGAGGATAAGTTGCGACTTATTGCTACTGAGTTGCTTCAAACTGAAACCGATGCTGAACTCAAGAAGATGCTCAATGAATACACCTTTGATGCTTCAATCGAAGGTACTGAGGCTCAGAAGAATACTTTCCTTGCTCCAGCCTTACCAGTTCCTGCATTGGAACGGGAAGTTGCACAGGCTCAAGGACAAGCTGTTGGCTTAGAATCTGCACCCTTAGATCTCCGCCCTCAACTCGAATCGAAGGATGATTTGTCTCAAGACCCATAACGACATGGTTATGAGGGGGTGTTGAGTCGGTTGGCCATCGAGGTCATCACATGATGGACGACAAAGAATTACAATTCGACAGACTTTGGGAAGGAATCACACCAAAAGGAGTGAACCGTACTAAGGCTCTTAAATTTCGACAATACATCCTAGAGCACGTTCGACAAATGCGTCGACCACTCAACCGTGACAACGCAAAGAAGTACTGGTTGGGTATTCTCCAGGCAGAAAAGAAAGAGCGCGAGAACTTTTGAAGTGTAGTGGAGGCCACTTCCGTTTCGGTGGCCTGAACCGAATGAAACGGAAGGAGCAACATGTTCACCAAAACGAGATTCGATTCCCTCGACCTACCTGAGCATCTCATGGATGCAATTACTGCAATGGGATGGGAATGTCTTACCGAAGTTCAGCGAGACACAATTCCATTGGCCAGAAGCGGCCGTGATGTCATTGGTCAAGCGAGAACAGGTTCAGGAAAGACTGCAGCCTTTGGTTTGCCAATCTTGGAATCCTGTGAGGCAAGCGGTACACTCCAATCACTCCTCTTAGCTCCAACTCGTGAACTTGCACAACAAGTTGCTGAAGAAATGACGCAACTTCAAGGCGATTCTGGGTTGAAGATTATGACCGTCTATGGCGGTACAGATCTTGAAAAGCAAGCACGTGGACTCGATGACGGCGTTGACATTATCGTTGGAACTCCTGGACGTGTCATGGATATGAGCCAACGAGGTCACATCGATCTTTCAATGGTTCAGATGTTTTGTCTTGATGAAGCAGACCGCATGCTCGATATGGGATTCCTTCCAGATATCATGTGGATTCTTGAGAGAACAACTTCTCGAAAGCAAACCTTGCTTTTCTCAGCAACGTTCCCTCAAGAGATTCTTGACGCTGCAAACGAATTCATGAACACACCTGAATTCGTTATGACCAATCAAGAAGAGTTGGATGTCCCTCCAATCGATCTGTTCAACATTTCTATTGGTCGTACCAACAAACTCTGGGCCCTTGGACGCCTTCTTGTTCGAATGGGTGATGATGACCAGAGCATCGTCTTCTGTAACACAAAGCGTATGGTTGATTTAGCTGTTCAACGCTTGAAGAAGCATCGATTCGATGTTGCAAGTCTTCATGGTGATTTGAATCAAAATCAAAGAGAGCGTATTATCGATTCATTCCGTAAAGGGGAAATAAAGACCGTTATCGCTACAGATGTAGCTGCTCGTGGTATTGACATTGATGGCATTACCCTCGTGGTCAACTATGACGTACCTTCCGATATTGATTCATTCATTCATCGTATTGGACGAACTGGTCGAATCGGCCGTCATGGAGAAGCATGGAGTCTTGTCTCAAAGGATGATGCTCCTCAGATGAACAAAATCATTGCCACCTACAATTTGCATATCCTTGATTCAGAAGCACCTGATCTTCCAGAAGGTGTTGACAGAGATCCAGTCAAGAAGCAAGATGATTACGGTGAAACTGCAGACGTGTATGGATTTGTTTCGATCAGGATTCATTCAACACGGGAAGAACTTGGTTCACCTCGAACCATAGCAACATGGTTTGAACAACATATTCGTTGTGATTCTCTCGCTATTGGTGATGTTAGTTATGATGGTGATTCTACAGTCGTTTCTATCCACAGCAGCAAACTTGGATTGGCTATGAAAGCGCTTAACGTTCACCCGATGGGTGATGCAATCGTTCAAGCATCTGTTCTCTGATCATTCTTCTTCTGAAGAATTTGAACGACTTCTCCATGAGCCTTTTGGCTTTTCTTTGGATTTGGTTTCAATTGCTTGGGTAGGTTCTTCCACTTTCTTTGTTGGACGCTCTGGCCATTCTCCAGAAGCATCTTTCCGCTCAATCTCATAGATTCCAGTTGTTCCAAGAACTAATCCCAGAACTGCAAAAGACCAAGCTCCTTGAATCGCATTGTCCCAATTGGCTTGGGCTTCGATACAGGTTCCAGTTGTAAGTTCGCTAAACTCGCAATAATCAATCACTTCTTTGGCATTAGTCGCATCAGCGTTGGCATTAATCCACATCCATGAAATCACGAAAAACAGAACCATAGTAATGAGTAATCCATAGTGCAATTTGGACCATCGTCTCCTGAAAATGATTCTCCATTGTTCCTTCTTTTCTTGGCTAGCTTGGAGTGTGCGTGAACTTGCACCAATGTATCGGAACCATACAAGCCACATGAGTAAAAGAACAATGAGGAAACCCCATTTGTACACAAAGTTGTGATATTCCCACATATTGTTCAAGCAATCAGCTTGATTTGGATTATCAAGGCAACCGTCTACTGCGATTGGATAGAAGGCTACGAGACGAACAATGTTGAGGACATATACAAGAGCACACATGACTCCCACCGCTTTGAATCGTTGACGTTGTGAAACACCGTCTGTCATCAAAACGAGCGTTGAAACGAAGATCATCTCATGAATTCCAGCACATTCGTCTGAGACGTAAAGACCGACCGAATCGAATTGTCCTGGAAATGATTCATGATAGAAATCTATCCGAGTCATCCAACCGCTGTGTTCGGATAGCACGGAAGCAGATTCACCAAACATTAGTTGTGTCACTTCGTTCCAGATGTAGGCTTCTGTAACCTGAATAAATGCAAGTGTATCCGATGGTTGCGTAATGAACCAATAGAGGGCTTCAACTGCAAGTAAAGCCAATGGAATCTTCCCATATTGAAGACCAAGTTGGCCCACTTCGGACCAACTCATGTCATCGTTATGTTTCGTCGAGGCGGAAGCAGCCATCGGTTGGTGCTTGGGGCTGCTCCACTTGAACATGTTGTGTGACAGGATATTCCCCTGCGGATGTGTTGAAAAGGTGAATCGATTGGCTTGTGTATGGATGAGCCAAAGAAGCAGGCCACGCATCGTCTTGATGTACTTGGTTTCTTTTGCCCCGTCCCTGTTGCAGAAGCGAAGCAAGCACTCTCTTCGATGGCTGAAGGGTCAGTTCTTGAAGTGCTGGCGAGTGACCCAGAAACACTGCATGATATTCCTATGATGATCGAGAGAACACCTCATCATATCCTGGACGTTAAACAAAGTCAAGGTGAATTCACATTTCTAATTGAGGTGATGTAAATGGTGTCCGATGTTCCAAGTTCAGCAAAATTGCCAACAAAGTGGGGTCTGTTTGACATCCATGTCCATCATGAAGAAAAAACAGGTCTTGACCATGTTGCCTTGATGATGGGATCGATGGAAGGACCTGATCCTGTTCTTCTCAGAGTTCATTCAGAATGTTTGACAGGAGACGCATTCACATCATTGCGATGTGACTGTGGTCCTCAATTGGATGCGGCATTGTCTGCAATAGCAACCAATGGATACGGCTGCTTGTTGTATCTGCGCCAGGAAGGTAGAGGCATTGGTCTTCATGCTAAGATTCAAGCCTATCATCTCCAAGATCGAGGTGCTGATACTCTTGACGCCAATTTAATGCTGGGGCATCCTGCAGATGGAAGAGATTACGGAATTGCTGCTACAATGCTTTCCGATCTTGGTATCAACTCAGTTGCACTGCTTACGAACAACCCTGACAAAGTCAAACAACTTGAGGAACATGGAATTGAAGTGGCCGTGAAAGTCCCACTCATTGCCGGTATCGGTGAAGAAAACCTAGACTACTTACAAACCAAAATTCGCCGTATGGGTCATGTCATTGACTCGTCTGAATTAGAATAAATGGGGCCGTGGCCGGGAATTGAACCCGGGCTGGCAGAACCACAATCTGCCGTGCTAACCCCTACACCACCACAGCCAT
>OCRI01000081.1_pt1 | contig 29301 bp, 18 predicted proteins | sample 1534641 | NCBI WGS metagenome assembly OCRI01 (sample SAMEA3275473, study PRJEB22092) | marine metagenome | reverse complement strand
GCTGAGGCGATTAAGAATGGTACTTCAAGCTCGAATAAGAGTTCACCAAACTTGACTCCTCACGGAGACCAAGATCAACCCTTTGCAATCTTTTTAGGAACAGATTTGGGCGAAGGAACTCATACAATCACAGTGGTGATTACGGAAAAAGGAGATCCTTGGGAAAATGTTCAGACCTACTCTTGGACGCTTGAAATAATCAACGCATCCCCATTTGATCAGGACAGCATATCAGAATGATTCTCTAGAATTCGTTCGAACAACGAATCGATTTCGATTGTGACTCGTAATTGAGCCGTCATAGTTTCGACTTGTTTACGTCGGTATGTCCTGACCAAAGGGGCAAGAGGTGTCCAAGATAGGGCATCAAACATGATTCGAGTTGATTGGTTCATGTTCTTGCGTCAATTCAAAGATACTGTTACTTTTTTCAGGCAGTAAATGTGAAAGTGAAAGTGAAAAATTCAGGGTTTGAGCATGGATACCAATCGAGCGGTCATAGCATCGAGTTGTATGCGCTCGCCACCGCCCTCAACAAGACGATAATCAACTTCAGCCATGACCTCAGTCAGATCCAATTTGTCGGTTTCCGAGATAAAATCAACACCGTATAATTCTCGATGAAGTTGACCGACAAAATCAGTCCCTGCCAAACCATATCGGTCGAGAAGTTCTTGAAGCCTTCTTCGTGCAACGTGAAATCCATCTTCTCGACATGCCATGATGTATTGATGCAATGCTTCAGGTGGAGCAGTTGCTGATGTTTCATAAACAACCGTTCTGGAGATAGTGTTGCTGATTGCAGCTGAAACTTGTAGGGCAGTGATTGCCCTTCTCAAATCCCCTTGGGCAATTCGAGCCAATGCTTCTGCCGCATCATCTTCGAGCGTCACCTTCTCCTCTTTCGCGACGTGCTTTACCTGATCGAGTACATCCGAATCTGCGAGGGGGCGAAATCGAAACACAGCGCAACGTGATTGAATTGGTTCAATCACCTTTGAAGAATAGTTGCAAGATAGAATGAATCGACATGTCTCGGCATACTGCTCCATAATACGCCGAAGTGCGCCTTGAGCATCGTTTGTTAGAGCATCGGATTCATCAAGGAAAATAATCTTAAATTTTGCATCGCCATATGGCTGAGTTCGTGCAAATTGTTTGACCTTTGATCGTATTTTATCCAATCCTCTCTCGTCAGATGCGTTCATTTCAAGGAGATTGTCTCGGAAATTTTTCCCATAGACGTCTTTAGTTAGTGCCATTGCTGCAGTAGTCTTTCCTGTCCCGGGTGGGCCTGCGAAAAGCAAGTGTGGGAATTCCTTGTGTTCTGCATAGACCTTTAATCGGCTTACTACGGAGGCTTGGCCACGTATTTCAGAGACACTTTGTGGCCGATGGCGCTCAACCCATAACTCGCTCATATCGTCAAGAGATTGCCGAGCCTCCTTCAACATTCGGTTGGATTTGAATTGACAAAATTGAGCGCCCCCCTATGGGGGGCGTAGAGCGAATCAGTCATAACCTTCCACATCTTAGCCGAAGCGAGCGCCATGAGAACCACCACCAATACCCAAAATCTTTCAGCAGCCATAATCATGGTTTTGATGTTTTTACTCGCCGATGTGTTCGTCCCATCAGCCTTCCCTGCCCCCGAACAACTTGAGGAGGAGCAAACGGTTCTCCATGTTACTTCGACTCTTAATCCTACAACAGACACATACATCGATTCAGATTTTCCAAACGATGACTTTTCCAGCGATGACACTGGATTGCTGGGTGTTTCAGGAACAAGCGATAGCCGAATCTTGATTTCATTCCCTTTGAATTATGCATCAACAGATACGATTCATTCCTCACGAGTTGACCTTGTGTGCAGCAGTAGTGATGCTTCGAATGGTTTGGCGGTTTATCCGGCCGCAACAAGCGCATCATGGAACGAGAGCGCAACTTGGAATTCGAGAAATGGAGTTCTTGCATGGGCTCAACCTGGTGTGGATGGCACAACCGATCGTGATGGATGGGAACCCTTCCATCTTACAGCCCCGCTCAATATTGGCGGTGGTTCCTCTACAGTCGAACTCAATGTCACTGCTTTGACTCAGGCTGCAGTAGCTTCGAGCCAGAGTTCTCTCGACCTGGTAATTTCTGCTCATGAAGCACAATATGATTGTGAACTCAATGAAACCCTAAATGCCGCTAACAAGCCAGTAATGATCGTTGACTCTTCAGCCTCAACTGCTGGTACTGGGGGCCAAATCACTCCCGATTTCGTTTCTGATGGTGCGCCATTGATGACTGGAGATTTCATCCTTTCAGCAGACCTAACACCCTCAATGACGTGGAATACATATTCCGGTATTCTCGCTGAAGTTCAAGTTTCACTCGATTCCAGTTTTAAGAGTACGGAAGACGATTACGCCTGGCTTTTTAATTCAGATATTCAAACGAGCTTATTCACCTTGGCAGGAACTACAGGTTCTCTTGCCATCCCTTCCTCTGCTGCCTTTGAGAACGGAACCTACATGCATTATCGAATGCGTTCAATGGATACGACAGGAATTCTCGGTTCATGGGAAACAGGTTCCTTCTTCCTCCCTGAACACGACGTCATCGATAACGGAGATGGGACAGCTACAATTGCCGTCAACATTAATGATCTATCAACAGACCTGAATTTCATCGAAGATGCGGTCGCAGATGAGAATAACAAGAATACCAATTATGGGTCCTCCGCTACATTGGATGCTACATTATCTTCAAACAAAGAGACTATTCCTCATTTCAGATTGGCATTCGATGCCCTCGGAATGCACTCAAATGCAACAATTCTTGAGGCTTCATTGAATCTTACCCGTTCTACTTCAAGCGGTTCAGCAACGCTTGCATTACATGAAATGGACAATGATGGTGCATGGAATGAAGATGAACTTACATGGCTGCGAAAGAAAACCAGTCAATTGTGGAGAAGCGGAGGCCGAGGATTGATTAGTCATGCGACAGATACGGGCATTTTTGGTTCACAGATCAGTGATGACTTTTCGTTTGACTTGACCCCTACATTACAACAACACTTGGATAATGGAAACACGGGTGTAATCGATTTGGCAATGACAACGCGCTCAGAAAATGGTGCTTATTCTGCAAATGCTGGAATTGATTCTGTAACCTTCTATTCCTCCGATGCAACTTCTGAATCTGACAAACCATATCTCTACATCACATATGAATGGGGTACACCAGTAACCGTTGCACCTTCTCTCACTTCTCCTTACGATGGAGAAACCCTTTGGAATCAAACAGGTCACAATTTCACCGGAAATACGACTCCTACTTTGACCTGGTCTGCTAGCACATCCAGTTCATATGATATGATTTTTGAACTGTCAACAGACGGTCAATTCCATGATCGTATCGCTTATGTTGATACTCGTGTTGATTCAGATTTCTTGCCAAGTGACGGAGATTTTTCATTCACTGGTGCCAATAGCCTTGAAGCCGGACACATGTACAACTGGAGGATGCTCCACATCGATTCCGATGGTCGTCATGGTGATTGGACCCATTCGACATTCCTGATTAGTAACATGAATTCAACATGGCTTGGCGGAGACCGCTATGAGTTTAGGCTCAAGCAAGGCAATGCAAGTTCGGATGGACTCCATCCAGCATGTGCAGATACCTACATCGATTCAGGTATGCCAAGTTCAAACTACGGTCAAGAAACTGAACTCCAAGTCTCTTACAACACGATTCCATCCGAAACAACAATTTTGTTTGGATGTGATCTATCAAGCACATTCCTTCCAAATGGTTACGCTGTAGAATCTGCGAATCTAGAGTTCTATCTCAGCGATTTCCCATTCGGTTCGCCGACTGTTGGTGCCTGGGAGAGCACACAACACAACTGGACTGAAGACGGTGCTACTTGGGCGACTTATGATGGGTCAAGCACGTGGGGCACCGTTGGCGCAAAGGGATCTGAACGTTCATCATTGCTTGATTCAGTAAGTATTGGAACTGGTTATACTTCCAGTTCATCAGTTAATTGGAACGTTACACTTGCAATGCAAAACGCGATGAGAGACAATCATTCTGCAGACTTTATTCTCGGCATTATTGGTGCTGGTTCAGGTCAAATTAGAGATGCGCTATTCCATACTGGAAGCGCAGTTGATGCAAAACGTCCTGAACTCAGTTTCGTTTATGTCCCAGGTTCAAACGCTATACCGATTGAACCGGTTCCAGTAAATCCATTGAATGGTTCATGGAGCATTCAGCCTGGAATTAATCCTGAGCCAGTTCTTCGACCAATGCTTAATTGGACTCATTCCAGTGCAATCAGCGTTGGTGGTTATGCCGTTCAGGTCGATACAACCGACGCCTTTGACAGCAGTGACATGAGCATTGAGACTTCATGGTCAAACGCAGGTTTCGATGTAAATGGGAAAACCTTTACTCCACAAAACGATTTGACAGTTGGTGAAACATGGTACTGGCGTGTGCGTACAATCTCGACAACAAATCAACTTGGAAATTGGTCGCAAACATTCCACTTCAACATTCCATCTCTAACAACATGGAATCTTTCATCAACCAGCGCAGCAGTTGAGATTCGTCATGCGGAAGCTATGCCTGATTTGGGGCTACCACATTTCATTGACACATGGGTGGCCGAAGGAGGTATAGAAGGGCAACAAAACCACTCTACATCCACCTCGATGAAGGTTGGAGAACTTGGTAGTGGCTACCAATCGACAGCACTCCTGAAGATTCCTCTCGATCAGATTCCTTCACCTTCGAATGCTCGCGTGACAAACGCAGAATTGAATCTGTGGGCTCTTGTAGGTTCTGATACGAATACAGAAATTGCAGTTCGACCAGTATTGCAAACTTGGACGACTGACCTTAACAATTCAACCTATGATGGTACGAATTCATGGACATTAGATGGCGGCCGTTCCATCGGAAACGATGTTGGTCAACTCAGTGATTTGAGTACTTCTGCAAGTGCAGATTGGATGGATTGGGATGTTACAGAACTTGTGCAAGCAGCACTTGCAAACGGTGATTCATATCTTTCAATTGCTCTGATGACGAGCGATTCTTCTGATTCACTGATCACCTTTGCAAGCACAGAAGGGCTTACAACTCAACGACCATGGCTCAATCTCACATGGACTGAAGGAACTTCAACAATTCCTACTGTGGCTGGTGCAAACGCATTACCTGCTGATGGGGATATGTCATGGAATCTGTCAACACACGTTCCAGAACCAGATACACGTCCAGTGTTGAGTTGGACACACTCCAATTCTGCGAATATCGATGATTGGAAAGTCTTCCTCCAAAATGATGCTTCTGATATCATGGAAGGATTCACAACATACGATTCACGTGTTGATTCTTCAATGTTCGATTTGCAAAGTCTAACCTTCCAACCTTCGACCGATCTTAGCACGAATCAAAGTGTTCGCTGGTTCGTTCAACCCGTAAACAACAGCATGCTCGGTCCACGTTCTACCAGTTCAGTATTCCATATACCTCATGACATTGGTCAAGAGATTAACAGTACATGGGGATACGTCAACATTACCGAAGGAGGCTTCTTGCCATCTCTTAATGAGCCATCTGGTTTCATCCAAGACATTGGACTCGATTCGGGTTCTCCAAATCAAGATCTTTCAGGTGATAGCGTTCTCAGTATCGGCCGTTCCTCCTTCACAACCAGTACATCAGCTCGTTCTTCGGTTCTCTTCTCAATAGATATCTCGAAATTACCGCTTGGGAATTCCTTTGAAGTGATGTCTGCAGAACTCTACCTTGCCACAGAATCAGGTTCGAATGGAGAAGTATGGATTAGCCAATCGAAGGTTCTCACGTCATTCGATGCAGATGCAAATTGGAATAATGCGACAAGCTCAACGACTTGGAATGCACCTGGTGCTTATCATTCAACCGATACTTCTGTTCCAATGAACGGGGCTGGTCTTGTTGACTCAGAAGATTCAATGATCTTTGGAAATATCACGGAAGTCATTCAACAAGCTCTTGCTCAGGGAGTGAACACAATTCACATTCTTGTTCAACCTGAAGAGAATTTCAGCAGTGTCGATGGTAGAATGGATTTCTTCTCGAGTGATGAAGCCTCTACAAGTTTGCGTCCAAGTCTGAACTTGACGTATCGAGCATCAAATCCATACGTTGCTTCAACTCCAACAAATCTCCTTCCTGTCGATAGTTCGACTCTATGGAATATGTCCGCTCCCCGTCCAACTGGAGTCGATCATGTAAACCATTCATGGACTCCTCCGTCTTCCAACGAAACAGGATACCAGATTTGTTCTGCATCTGATGCTCGAATGATTTACGATCTTGCTTGTATTTTGTCTACTGATACCACTTCTCTCTCAGAGGCCAACCTCACTTGGGATCCATCGACTACCACCCTTGCGAATACAAATGCTACATCTGGAGACGAATGGCAATACTGGCGCGTTCTTTCTTACCAATCAATCGAAGATTACTATAGAATCGGAGAATATTCACAAGTCAACAAATACCGTATTCCTGATGCACAAGGGTACGATGACGGTTTAGGAAACCATACTGTGAACTTGTCGAGTGGTTCAATCTTCTCAAGCACAGGATTACTACCTGCGGCTCCTGACACCTATACTTCATCGTCATCATTTAATTCCAACTACGGCTCAAGTGCTTCGTTATTACTTGGTTCAGGAACTTCAGGTGATCATGAAGTGTACATCGAATATGATTTGTCTCAGATGCCTTGGCCAAGTGCAATCACGCCAACCTCTGTAATGCTGCGTATGTATCGAACACAAGTAACAGGAGTCTCCCCAATAACTGTGAGTGCTCACGCTTGTTCAACGTTCAATGAAGGTTTCGTCACTGCAGTGCAATCTCCAACATGCAATACGACAGAAATAACACGTTCTACTCTACCAGTAACGCCACCAAATGGTTGGCTGGAATGGGATATTACCTCACTGGCTCAATCAAACATTGCCAATGGAAATCTTTCAATGACCATCAAACTATCAGCTGTTGGAACAGCGAGTAGTTTGCATTCATTCCATTCGGGTGAATCTTCCTCGACAGCCTTGCGTCCTGTCCTTCGCGTCGATTATGTCGATAACATTGCAGGTGTTATCCCACCTGCACAACCCGTCCTTATCTCACCTGTAGATGGAACTGTATTGTACAACACAACATCAACTCTGCTAGAATCATTGGACAAGCCAACACTTTCTTGGAACCCAGTTACTGGAGCGACAGGATACATCGTTACCATCCGTAATTCCTCTGGCCAATACAATTTCAAATCTGGAATTTCAAGTCAGATAACAGGAACAAACTTTGTTTTTGATACTTCTCTCTCTTCAGGGTCAACCTTTGAATGGTGGGTTCAAGCAGTCAATGGTTCAATTCCTGGTCCATCTTCATCCAGATGGATTGTAGGTATTGGCGATCCAACGACACAAGATAATTTTGATCACACTTGGACCTATGAATTCCAAACTGGAAACGAAATTCAAGAGATGGCTCACACCAATGTGGAAGATGCTTCCGTCTACAGTGGAACTGCAGACGTCAACTTGGATGGCGATTCCAGCATGATTGGTATCGATTCAGGTCAAGATGAGTATCGAATGCTCATCTCCACTGATTTCGGTCAAATACCATTCAATCCAAACATGAACGTTCATTCTGTTGATTTGAGTTTGTACCTTACCGATCTTGACTTTGGTGCAGGCGCAACTGGAATGACACTCTCTGTTCACAAAGTCTTGACAACTGGTTGGGGTGAAACCTCTGTGACATGGAACGGAACGGGTGCTGCAACTTGGGGTGCTCCTGGTCTTCAACCTGGTGTGGATTATGATTCTACGCCACTCGATACCTTCTTTGTCAGTAATTCTCAAGCGACCAATCAATGGGTGCAAATGAGCCTCGGACATCGTTCTCTCTTCATTGATGGCACACATGGATGGGTCATCATCGCAACCGTTAACCAAGGATGGATGACAGTTGAATTTGCAGATAACAGCGATTCAACCAGCAATCTAAGACCACTGATGCAAATGAACTATACTGACATTGATTCAGTAACCATCTCACCAACTGCAACAACCACAGATGCTGATACATCAGTAACATTCAGTGCTTCAACGTTTGATTACAACTCTCTGGTCGCAACTGTCCCAATTGTTTGGTCTGCTTCGAGCGGTCAAATCGATGCTTCAACTGGTGTTTACACTCCTTCAACAACAGGAGTTCACACAATCACCGCTTGCTTTGGTGTCATTTGTGCTGATGAAACAGTGACAGTTACCCCAGGAGCACCAGTAAATCTGATCGTAACTCCTCTCACTGCGACCATTACTGCGGATGATACGCTGCAATTAACTGCAGATGTCGTTGATCAATTTGGCAATATTGTCTCAGGTGAAAGCATCTCCTTTTCGCCAAGTAATGGTTCAATGATCGGTACATTTGGTGATGTATTCCAGCCCTACTCTACTGGAGGTCAAACAGTATCCGTTACATGGACGACAATCACCGTGATTGTCAATGTTCAAGTTGAACTCGGTGCACCTTCTGAGATCGTCTTGGTTGGATGTGAAGGCGTCACTCCTGCAGGAACAGAATGTGAAATCACTACAACTCTGTATGACCAATTCGGAAACATCATTCCATTGTCTGAAGCAGGTGCATTGACCTATTCAGTCACCGATGGACTCTACAGTGAAGCGACCAGCATGTATTTCGCCGACCAAGTCGGTACGTGGCAATTCTCTTTGACTTCTGGAATTGGCTTGTCGGATTCAATCACGATTACCACCGGGCATGGAGCAATGGATTCACTAGAAATTGTTCCTTCGGCATGGGACTTGACAGCCGATGAAATCATCTTCATGAACACAACAAGAATCGACATTCAAGGAAACAGATTGCCAGTTTCCTTGCCGTTAGCAAATTGGACGTTTGTGAGCGATGGTGCGGTGAATATCACATTCAATCATCCAGTGCAATGGATTCCAACCGGGCTTGGTGGCCGTGTGATAACAGCACAGTACGAAACAATTTCAGCATCAATTACAGTCAACGTCACCAAGGGTGCAATGACTGGTATGGCACTGATTGTCGATTCGGCTGATGCAAATGATCAATCCTACAGTTTGACTGCAGATGAGACATTGCAAGTGAAGGCAAAGGCTACTGATGCGAAAGGAAATCGATGGACAATTGACGTAAATTGGACCATATCCCATCCAAGTTGGACCGATCAGTCCGTGCTTCTCTACACACTCTCTGATGAAACTGAATTCATGCCGCAGTTGGCATCAGAAATCCCGTACATGATCTATGCAGAATATACATCTGGAAGTGTTGTCTTTAGCGAATCTGTTTCAGCGGTAGTATCCGAAGGTATGTTACAGATATTTACCATGAGTTCAATAGCCTCAACTGGTGATTCATCAACGACATACGATATAAGTGCAGATCAACATATCGACTTCTCAGTAAGTCTTAGCGACGGAGATTTGAATCCTTTGGAGGCCTCAAGACTTACGTGGTTATTCGAAGATTTAGATTCTGGTTCTATTCAGGATATGACTTCTACGTTCGAAGCTGATGCTTATCATTGGGAAGCAACTACTGTTGGATCTTACCGAATAACTGCATTCGTTGTTAATGCAGAAGGATTCAATTATTCGAAACAGGTTGATATTTCTGTGTATCATGGTATTGCAGTTTCACTTGACCATGCTCTTGATACACTAAGTGAAGATGCAGGTGAATCGATTGACATTATCATCACCGGTACTGATAACGACGGTAACACCTTCCCTCAGGATGTTGAGTGGACTGAAGATGGAACGCTTTCTTCTCGAATTGTTCCTCTTGCCAACTTAGACGGTGAACGTATACCTGGAGGCTATCTCTATCAGGCATCCGTTGCTGGTGAGCATGTCATGGTCTATTCCACACCGTCGGCAACCAATACGTTCGAACTTTCAATACAGCCTCAAATGGTGGTTGCGTATCTCGAAGTTGTTTTGTCAGCAACAACTGTGGACCAACAAGCATCGATTGATGTCACAGTTGAAGCAAAGGATATGTTCTACAATCCGATCCCTGTTCCAAGCAGTGCGCGTGTTGATTCAACTGGCCGAGGAACTGTCAAGGAACTTGGACCAGGTCAATGGCGAGTAACAACGCTCGATAGTGGAGGTCAAACGATTACTGTTACAGCGGGTCAAGTTAGTGAATCTCTGGAGATTGAAGTAACTGGAACCTTTGGTGGATTCTTCGCAGCAGGCGGTGCCTTGTATTACGTCGGAGCCGTTCTGATTGGCTTAATCGCTGTTGTTTTACTTGTTCTCCTCGTCATGGCTCTCCGTTCAGGAAGAGGTGATGATGACTGGGATGATGACTATGACGAAGACGATGAGGATTCAACCCCAGCAACTCGAGGCCCAAGTGGTCCTGCGCCTGGAACTGGTCCGAGCGGTCCTGCGCCTGGAACTGGTCCGAGCGGTCCCGCACCTGGGACTGGTCCATCCAACCCTCCACCCGAAGCCGAAGAAAAAGAGGATACGAGTTGGATGGTCGAACATCGAGTCGATGACGATGGAACTGAATGGGCTCAAAATGAAGATGAGACATGGTACTACAGAGAACCGGGTCAAACCGATTGGGCTGTCTGGGAAGATTAGGTGATTGAATGAGTTCGAAACAGTCTGCATTCTTTTTGTGCATTCTGTTGATGTTCGTTCCGTTGACGAGCCTTCCAGCAACTGCAGCAGGTCCTGCTGCCCAAGTCGTTATCACAACGCCTTCAACATCGATATCTTCTGATGGGGTCCTACAATTAGATGCAACAATCTACGACGCATTGAACAACGTTGTCGAAGGCGAGATCATGTGGTCTTCTACAAACGGTACAGTCGAAGATGGCGGTCTCTTCTTTCCTTGGTCGGCTGGTCAAGTAACCATTCGAGCTGAACATGCAGGCTTCAACGATACTGTTGTGGTGACTGTTGAGGCAGGTTGGGGTCAATCAATTGAGATCAACACGACAACATCTCCGAGGGCCAAACAGCCATTCCAACTTCAAGCCAATCTCCTTGATTCACACGGTAATCCTCGAACTGGACTCGGTGTTGTATGGAGTGTTGATGGAGAATATGTTGGGCAAGGTCAGCCATTGTGGACGCCTCCAACTCTGGGTGACTACGAAGTGGTTGCCCGTTTTGATCAAATGGAACAACAAGTTTCAATGGAAGCGATAGCGGGAGATCCCTTCGAATTTATCTTTGAGGAGAATCTTGTGATTCGTAGCGGATTTGGCGTCAAACTCACTCCAGCACTTGTTGATTCATTCGGTCAAGAGATGAATGATACATTGGCGGGGACGAAAGTCTGGACCGCCGAGAATGGAAGTATTACCGCCCAAGGTTACTTCTTTGCCTCAGCACCCGGAGTTTGGAATCTCAGTATCCGTGCAGGGTCTGTTTATGGTAATGGTACCATCAGAGTCATTCCTGCTGATGCAGCCATTGTTTCGATTCAAATTATGCCTGAGGAAACAACCTACCACTCAGGAGAGGTGTATCGATTAGAAGCAGTCCGTACCGATTCATCTGGCTATACTTCTCCAGTTCCAGTTCCAATCGGAAATTGGACCGTTGGTAATGGTGCTGTAGCTCAAGTAGGCGATGAAAGTCATTGGACTCCTTATAAAGAGGGTTACTTGGAGATGGAAGTCATTGATTCCGACATTGTTGCTTCAAAGACAGTCACTGTGGTTCATGGGGCTGCAGTTTCCACACAACTTGTTCCAAGTTTACCTCGATTAAGTGCAGGTTTGCAAGTTGCTTTGGTCCATGAGGCGACTGATGCTTTCGGAAATATATGGCAAGTCGATGGTAATATTACGAAAACAAGTAACGACCAATCATCATCTGAAATATTCTCCTCTTATGCAACATTCACTCCAAAACTCACTGAGAGCATTCGATTCTCAGCAACATATTTCGATAATTACACTGGTATTTTACACCAAAGTGAATATCAAGAAATGGTTGAACCAGGCCGGTTGGCGTTCATTATCTTACCAGAAACAGGTACAGAGGTTCCAGCAGATTCATTCTTGCAATTTGATCCAGACTTCACAGATTCATATGGAAATATCATTCCATTTGTTGCAGTCAATTGGACCATAGATGGTGTTGATTCAACACTCGATTTACTCATGTCGGGTGGTAAATGGTATCCCACCGAAGTAGGAGAGCATGAGATACGAGCAAACGCTGATGGAGTATTTGCTGCAGTTCGTATCAATGTAATCACGGGTTCAGAAAACACCCTCGCCACAGATGCTGGAGATGTACTGATAATTACAGCAGGTATCTCCAGCGACCTCTTCGTGGAGATTGTTGATGTCCACGGAAACGTTGCTCCTGCTGAAGATGTTCAACTAGTAGAGTCTGGTTTCGTTTCAATCGAACCCTCTTCAACAGGACGTGGCTATTGGCAACTCGATGGTGTCATATCTGGGACATATGATATTGAACTTCAACAAGGAAATGCTTCAGTCATTCTTCCATTGACAATTCTTCCTGGAGATCCAGTGCGTGTTCTCACTTCAGTGAGTAACGAATCGTTGAGTCAAGGTGAAGTCACCTTGCTCAAGGTTTGGGCTGAGGACAGCCAAGGGAATCGCGTTGAAGTCGTTCCAGATAAAACCAGTATCACATGTTCATCCGGAAAAGCCAGTCACGTGAAATCCGATACATGGGAAATCGAACTCGAAGAAGCAGGTACAGATCGTTCATGCACCGTCGCATGGCAAGGACTTATCTCGCAACAGTTTTATGATGTTGAATCTGTCCTTTTAGGAGGAGCTCTTGGTTCAACAAATACTGCCATGTCCATTGGTCTCGTCTTCTTGCTGATGATTTTTGCAGTTCTTATCGTACTCATTCGCCGAGGTAATTCCAAAGAAGAAGAATGGGATGAATATGATGATGAGTATGAATATGAGGATGAAGAAGATGTTGAAGAAGACGTGGTCTCCTCTGAATCCATCGCTCCAGTAGAGGACGAGCCTAAATCGCCTCCAGCACAAGTTTCTGTTGACTCAGCACCTGTTATCGAAGATGCTTTGAGAGACGAACTCGCAGTCAAGGCCACTCAAATTGGAGTTATGCAAGCGGCGCCTGGAACCAATCAAGGAGAAACCGGTTGGTATGTTGATGCGAGTACTGAATTACAACAATGGAACGTTGGTTCCGATGGTTCCTGGTCTCGACTCCAGTGAATTTCTATCGCTTTGGTGGTGCCAGTATGGGGATTGAAGAACATCGTGATTGGGACTCAGTAGACTACACAAACCTTCTATCGGGAAATCTTTTCCCACCGAATTTCATGTGGGGTGTTGCTACTGCATCTCATCAAATTGAAGGTGGAAATATCAACAATTGGTCTGCATTTGAGCCACGTTCAAAAAGTGGTCAACTCAGTGGTGATGCATGCGATCATTGGAATCGAAAGAAAGAAGATATTCAACTGATCAAGGATCTGAATGTTTCACACTACAGATTTTCAATCGAATGGAGTCGTATTGAACCACAACAAGGTATCTGGGATGAGGATGCAGTTCAATGGTATTCGGACCTTGTTGACCAACTTCTTGACAAAGGCATCCAACCGATGGCGACTCTCCATCATTTCACACACCCTCTCTGGTGGGATGAAAAAGGAGGCTTTGAGAACGAGAACAATATTGATGATTGGATTCGCTTCTGTGTGAAAATGTTTGAAGTTTTGAGTGACCGCATAGACTGGTGGTGTACCATCAACGAACCTGCAGTGTTTGCCTCGATGGGATATGTCTTGGGAGAGTTTCCACCAGGTGAGCGCTCATTTAAGAAAACAAGAATCGTTTCAACCAATCTTATGAGAGCTCACGCCAGTTGCTATCAAACCCTGAAATCCATGGAGCATGGTAAGCGTGCTCATATCGGATTGGTGAAGAATATCAATCTCTTCGATCCATACCGTCGTTGGAATCCATTGCACCGATTCCAAGCACGACTTCTCGATGGAATGTTCAATCTCTGTTGGATTAAAGGATTGATGACAGGACGATTCAAAGCGCCTTCAGCTCTTCGTTCAAAGGAAATTCCAGGACTAAAAGGAAGTAGTGATTTCATTGGGGTCAATTACTACACTCATCTTCTTGCCACTCCGTTCATGCCAACTAAAGTCGATATCGATCCATTGATTCGTCCATGGGAACAACGAACTGATTTCAGATATCCCATGTATGCTGAGGGATTGCGACGTTCTTTTGATATGGTTTCATGCCTTAATCTTCCAATTATTGTCACTGAAAACGGAGTTGCAGATGACGATGATGACATGCGTCCTGAACATATCCGACGTCACTTGCAGATAACCGGTGAAGCCATTGCAGATGGGATGGATATACGTGGATTTTATCATTGGAGTCTTATGGATAATTTCGAATGGGCTGAAGGCTATGATCAACGATTTGGCCTCTATCATGTCGATTTTGAAACCAAAGAACGAACACTAAAAGAAAGCGGTGCTTTGTATTCAGAGATTGTCAAAGCACACCGCTTACCCCAAGTCGTTATCCTAGCTGGTGGATTGGGAACACGTCTCGGTGAACGGACGAAACAAATGCCAAAATCTCTCATTGACGTGTCCGGAAAACCTATCCTTTCTCACATTCTTGATTGGGCTGGCGCTCAAGGGTGTATGGAGATTTTGATTCTAACAGGGCATTTGGGTGAGCAATTCGATGGTTTCCGACATGAAGGAATGGCGCTTACCTTTCATCAAGAATCCGAGCCACTTGGGACTGGAGGTGCTCTGTGGAATGCCAGACACCTTCTTCAAGACCGATTCATCTTACTTTGGGGTGATGATTTTCATCCAATCGATTATGGCGAAATTGTTGCTTATCATGAACAAGAATCCTCTCCGTTAACCCTTACTGTAACGACTGAACATGATGAGATGAATCTTCTACATGTTGATGGGAAAATCGCTCAATACGATAAGAGTACATCTCCGCCAGCTGAATTCAATGGCTATGAATCTGGAACCAGTGTTGTAGAGAAAGTGGTTCTCCTCGAACATGGTAAAGATGGAACATGGAGTTGGGAAGAAACAGTCTATCCCGAAATGGTAATGAAAGCCTCAGCATATTTGGATAATACGAAGTTTTGGGACATGGGAACACCTGATCGTTTGGAACGATTAGAGGAATTCCTGAACAAAACCAGCCTCTGAGGGTTGGACAACAGTAGTTTCAGGTAAGATTCCCTCATGTTCAACAAGAACGAGAATCATCCCTCCAAATCCACCACCCATCATGCGAGCACCCAAGACTCCTGGTGTATTTTGAAGAGTCATCACTTGTTGATCGATCTCTTCTATACTAACGCCGATGGTTCGTAATGATTGATGAGTTGCGTTGAGCAGCAATCCTAATTGTTCTGGTGAGGCTCTAATCGCTTCTTTTACACGTTGATTTTCTTCTTGGACATGGATGTTCTTTGTTTGTTCATCGACAGATGTTCGATAGTCCATTTCCCCCAATGTTCTGTGAATTCCTGAATCAATAAGTTTGAACACATGAGATTCTGGTAGGGGGTGTTGTGTTGTCGTATTCGTTGAAAAATCAATTAATGTCGCATGATTGGGTTTGGAAAACATCATTGCGATTTGATCGAGTAAACCGCACTCTGTTCCAAGAACAACATGTTCGATTCGTTGTGCTTCTTGACATGCCTGGAATGCATCAATATCCTTGTTAATGCACAGAACAATTGCTAAACATAGTGCAGCTGAGGACGACATCCCTGCTCCTATTGGAATTTCGCTTGTTACAGTCAGTTGAGCTGGCCATCCTTTCGCTTCCTTCCACAGAGAAACAATCGTACTCTTACCTTCAAATCCATCAGAAATTGCTGTTGCTTTGAGGGTCAGGCGTTGAGGTGCTGCAAATGCAAAGGAGAGACCTCCTGCATAATCCGTATGCTCTCCGATGATGTTGATACGGGCTGGAATTGAAGCAATTCGATGCATTCTCTTCCCGCCTTACTCGATGCGTTCGAGATCGAACCAAACAGGATAATGATCCGAGACATTTGAACTAGACATGTCTCGATCTACGCCCCATCGCCCAAAGAATCGGCCATCGATATCACCTGTCATCACAACTCGGTCATATGCACAATGGCTGTTTGAGGAATATGCAGTATCCGCAGTATCTGGCACCACCCACAGATATTGTGGTTGGCGAAGTGAAAGTTGATTCAATTCATATGTTGAAGCATAACTGCAATCAGCATTGAAATCACCAAGCAAAATGATGTTCTCTTGTGTACGATTTTCCAAATACGTTTGAACAACATCATCTAACGCTGAGGTTTCATTCACTGCTTCGGAAGGTTTGGTATGTACCGTGATAAATGTCATATTTTCTGTGATCGAGTTATTTAGATTCATCATTCCAAAGTTTGCAATGAAAGGTTCACGTTGGAATGCATCATCTTGAGAATCATTGTGCAACCATGCCTCGTTTGGAACAAACACCGACTCTCTGTAATAAAATGCGTATTGTTCTTGGCTTCCGCTATCATCTTCCTGGAGTCCAGAACGTTCACTTAGCACCATGGCATATGTCTCATTTCCATATTGATTGATGGCATCAAGGAAATCATAGGGGACTGTTGAATCAATATCCTTGATCTCTTGGACAACAACCATGTCATAGCGATGAACTATGTCGACTAATTCTGCAACAACCTCTGCTTTACCCATCTTCGTTTCACCGAATACTTTGATGTTAAATGTAGCAATGCGGGCAACATCTTCACGAGATAATGATTCGGTGCGTGCATCAGTACCATCGTTCTCTTCATCGGATTCAATTTCGACCACAACAGTTCGCCACAGAGGGCTATCATCTTGTTGAACCAATAATTGAATGGTGATGGGGAATAGCAACAAAAGGGACACTAACATCACTCCTTGAAGTGCTCCGTCAAAACGACCCATAGTTTGTTGTGATAACTCTACATTATCAATATACAGCCCTTCATCAGCAGAATCCATAGGTTCTTGACGCGGTTGATTATGGCCACGTCATGGCGGAAGAGATTACTCCTGAACAAGCACAAGAAATTGTTTCAATGCTGACTCAAGGAGGAGCCATGGAATCAATCAACACCTCCCTTGCTCTTGGAATTCTTCCTCTCGTTGAATCGATAGGAGATTTCGAACTTCTCCAGAAATTGGTTGAACACGCTGGAGTTGTTGCTAAAGACGATATTGAGAAAGGCTGGGCGCATTTTGAGATGTTGAAACGAAATCAAGGATCTATCGATGATGTAGCAGAACTTGCTTTCAAAGCGGAATCGATTGAAAATGGTGAGGCTCTTGCAGCTGGAGTTCTTCATCACCATGCTCTCATGCTTCTTTCAATCGACGAAATTGATGGCGCTCAGGCGTCTGTACGCCGTTCACTGACATTGAGGGAGAAGTTAGAGGATAAGGAAGGCCTCATCTTTGGATTGGCTGTCCTTTCTCGTTGTGCTCGAGCGAATGAAGATTGGGAAACGGCAATTATTCACGATACTCGACGGTTGGAACTAGCCGTCAACAATCAAAATGATATCCTCCAAATGGAAGCAATGGCAGATGTTGCTCATGCACAAGCAAGTCTTGGTGAACTTGCAACAGCCTCTGAAATGTATCAAGAGAGTCTTGATATTGCCAAATCAATGGAACATCCAGCAGGTCATCTTGTTGCAAGTTGGGGTTTAGCAGATCTTGCAGAAATCGAGACTCGCTTTGATGATGCTCTGCTCCTCCTTTCAGACACAATGCACTTGTTTATGCAACTTGGAATCGCTACTCCGCCCCTTTTGAAAGAACGACTACACGCGTTAACGAATCTTGAGAAATAGGTCAGACGAGCGTCGAACTGGTTATGTCCTTTGATTTCATGGAGAGAACAGGTGAGAGGTATGGAACACGATATTTTCTTCTCCATCAGTCAAACTCCAGACCATGAAGGGCATATCCCATCTGAGCAAACCATGTTCAAGAATTACTTTCAGCAACTTACGCTTGCAGATGAACTTGGATTTGGCGTCGGCTGGATTGCACAATCTCATCTTTCAACTGAAACTCAAAAATCAAACAGTAGACCTGTGGTTCCACACTGGAAAGGAGAGGTTGGTCTCTGTACTGATTTCCCACAACTGGCTATGGAATCTTTTCGACAGACAAACCGGATTGAAATAGGGAGTGCAGTTGTGTCAATCCTTGCATCAGGTGGGCCGATTGCTCAAGCAGAACGTATCGCTAATACATTGCAACTTCTCGCTGTCAAAGGCGACACGAGGAAACTCCACGTTGGGTTCTCTGCAGGACGATTTGAATTCATGGCCCGGCCATATGGAATCGTTCCAAGGACTCCAACCGAAGAAGCCGCTTGGCCAGCTCTGCGTGGACAGATCTTCCTTGAAGCAAGTGAAATCTTCTTGAGGTTACTCAGAGGTGATGTAGTTCACTCCGATGAGATTCGCTCAACAGTACTTACGCGTGATAATTTCCGTAGTGATGGCGATTGGGAAAAGGTGCAGAATGCACATGGTTCGAAAGATGATTCAATAACCATCGATCGAAGATATGTGTTCGAAGACATTCGAATTGTTCCGAACAAATTTGATCGTAATCAATTGGTCTTAGTCGCAGGAACTCATGACCCTAAAGCCCAGGTTTTTGTCAATAAATATCTTCCCGTTCGTGTGTTTAATCTCTCCATTACACAACCCGAAGTCATCGATGCAACACATGAGCGTATGCGTCAATGTTTCCATTCAGATGGTGGTGAATGGAAGCGTTCAGATATGCCTCGAACCAGTTTCGTATTCGTTAATGATGAGGATGGATTAACTTCTGAAGAGCAACGAACAGCAGCACACAGTGAAGCAGATCTGTCTCTAGGTGCTTATTGGAAAGCCCTCGAAGGAACAATCGATCCTACAAAGGTACAAAATGCTGCTCAAAACGCACTTATCGGAAATGTCGAAGATGTTGCTCAACAATTGGTCGAACGTTTCCACCCACAAGATCGAGTAATGGCATGGTTTGATTTCTTCAATCATGATAGTGATCGTGTTTGTCGGAACATGCGCGCTTACATGGAAAAGGTAGTTCCTCGTGTTGAAGAACTTCTCAAGGATGGATGAATATGGGAATTCAACATCACTCACACTCGGCAGTAAAGCCAGGCCAACCAGGCAGCGGATTATTTCCAAATTCTCCACTCGGGGAACAAGTCGATGGAATCCCAACTGGGAGAGATGTCGATTGGGAGCCTTTGGTTGACTATCGCCGAAATGGTGTTTCTGAAACGACGATTCATGGAGCAGTAGCATGGGCGCATGGTGATGAAGTGATTCATTCATTTGGAGGAAATGTTCTCTGTTATGGGCGTTCGATGATGAAACCGTTCATGCTCAAAGCCTTCGTTAAGGAACTCGAGCCTTTCACTTGGGAGCAAAAAGCGATAGCGGTTGCAAGTCATAATGGCGATACCGAACACGTAGCAGCAGCACAATCTCTACTTTCAGAATCCGAATGGCCGCTTATGCTGACACCGTTAGATGTTCCTTTGATTCAATTTGGTCGTCAAGTCCGTCGGCCTCGCCGCTGGTATCACACCTGCTCTGGAGAGCATGCCGCTATTCTTCGAGGTTGTCGAGAAAAGGGATGGAATCGCGCTGGATATACACTTCCGAATCACCCTGTTTTTGAAGCCTATATGGAACAGATCCGTAGATTTCTTGGCGAGGATTGGACACCATTGCGTATCGCTAAAGACGGCTGTGGTTTGCCCACTGTTTCCAACACCGTTGCTGAATTAGCCCAGATTTACGCAGGTCTTGTGCGAGATAAAAACGCTGATTGGATTTGGGAATCCATGGTGCGACATCCTGATCTTGTTGGTGGATTTAATCGACTCGATTCAACCATTCTCAAAGCAGGAGCAGGTACCGTGATTGCAAAAGAAGGAGCGGATGGATTACTTGGTCTTGCCATTGAACATCCAGATTATCCAAAGGGTCTTGGAATTGTCGTTAAAATTGCACATGGTTGGAATGCTCAAGCAACATGGTACGTTGCTCGTGCTGTCTTAGGTGTTCTCGGAATTGATCTACGTAATCCATATCCATTGCATCGACAAAAAGCGTTCATCGTTCCGGGAATTGTTCCCGACAAATACCACTCTGTTCTCGAAACAATTCCTACATGGGATGAATGGGACCCTGATCAAGACCGCTGGATCTATGACCCAGAGGTGAAGGAATGAATGTTCAGAATTTCATCGGTGGAGAGTTCGTAGATGCTGTTGATCACACAACACTTGAGAATCTTGCTCCAGCAACCGGGCAACTCATCGGAACGATTCCCCGTTCCAAACAACCCGATGTATATCGTGCAGTAGCTGCAGCGCGTGTCGCCCAGCATGAATGGGCTGATTTGACACTCGATGACCGAGCAGATTGGCTGGAAGCCATCGCTGATGCTCTCGAATCTCGAAGCGAAGAACTGGCACGAAGAGAGTCTTTGGATACGGGAAAACCATTCTCTCTTGCACAACGGGTTGATGCGAAGCGTTCGGTTGAGAATTTTCGTTTCTTTGCCGATTTTTCTCGTGAACAGGAAGATCTAGTCTTCGAAATGGATGATGCAACAAATATTGTTCATCGACGACCAGTCGGTATTGTCGGACTGATTACTCCATGGAATCTGCCTTTGTATCTCTTGAGTTGGAAAGTAGCACCCGCTCTTCTCATGGGAAATGTCATTGTAGCAAAACCCAGTGAATTGACACCGTTAACAGCACATTTGCTTGCAGAAGTCTGTCAAGAGATTGGATTGCCAGATGGTGTTTTGAACATCGTCAATGGATACGGTCCAGAAGTTGGTCAACAGATTCTTGAGCATGAAGGTATCAAAGCGATTTCATTTACGGGGGGCACTGCTACAGGACGACATGTTGCTGCAACTGCCGCACCAATGTTCAAGAAATTGTCATTGGAGTTGGGTGGTAAAAATGCAACGATCATTCTTGATGATGCTGAAATGAATCAAGCAGTTCAAGGAGCAATCCGTGCAGGTTTAACGAACTCAGGACAGGTCTGTCTTTGTGGTTCAAGAATCCTTGTTCATGAATCGATTGCAGACGAATTTACACAACATCTCGTGGCTCAGGTCTCGTCAATGAAATGTGGTGATCCGAACCACCCGGAAACTCAAGTTGGTGCTTTGATCAATATGGCTCATGTAGAGAAGGTGGAATCGTACATCAACTTGGCAATCCAGGAAGGTGGAACGATTCTAACTGGAGGGACAAGAGAAATGACAGGTCCTCCAGGTCCTACGCCTGAAGGAGCGTTTCTTCGACCAACCTTGATTTCGGGCTTGTCTCATCTATCTAGGACTGCTCGAGAAGAAATCTTTGGTCCTGTTGTAACCATTCATCGTTTCTCATCAGATGAAGAAGCCATCGAGATGGCAAATGCAACTGATTATGGTTTGGCCGGTTCTATTTGGACCGGAGATACAGAGCGTGGACATTCCATTGCACAGAAAATCGATACAGGTATCATCTGGATTAACACATGGCTGCATCGAGATTTACGAACACCATTCGGTGGAGTGAAGCATTCTGGAGTTGGTCGCGAAGGTGGCAGCTGGAGTCTCGGATTCTTCTCAGAACCCCTCAATGTTTGCATTAAACATGATTAATTTCATAGCGAGACTTTGAAACGTTGAAGCCAATCGGAAACTTGAGGGAGACCTATGTCAATTCATGGAAAAGCAACCAAGGTAACAACACATACCTTGCAAGAAATGAAGCGAGTCAAAGAACCAATCACTATGCTTACGGCATATGATTACTCACTTGCTCGTCTTGTTGATGGAGCAGGTGTCGACGTGATTCTTGTTGGTGATTCAGCATCAAATGTCATGGCTGGACAAGTCACAACGGTTCCAATGACACTCGACCATATGATCTATCACGCTCAGTGTGTTCAACGAGCAGTTGATCGAGCCCTTATCGTCGTGGATATGCCATTTGGTTCCTATCAAGGAAACTCCCGCCTCGCTCTTGACTCAGCAGTTCGGATTATGAAAGAAGCAGAAGGACATGCTGTCAAACTCGAAGGTGGTTCTGAAATCGTTGAATCGATTGAACGTATCCTTACAGCTGGAATTCCGGTCATGGGTCATCTCGGTCTTACACCACAAAGCATCTACAAGTTTGGTACCTATTCAGTGCGAGCAAAGGAAGACGAGGAAGCAGACAAACTCATTGAAGATGCTAAGTTATTGGAAAAAGCTGGTTGCTTTGCTATTGTTCTCGAAAAAATCCCGAAAGATTTGGCTCAAAGAGTTCAACAGGAATTGACAATTCCAGTGATTGGAATTGGCGCAGGGCCTCATTGTGATGGACAAGTTCTCGTTCTGCACGATCTGCTTGGAATCACAATGGATTTCTCACCACGTTTCTTACGCCGATATCTCAATCTTGCAGAGGATATTGATACTGCAATTCGCTCGTATTGCGATGATGTTCGTTCAGGCGACTTCCCGAGCGAATCAGAATCTTATACATCTTGATCAGATGTAGATGTACGTGAGGACACTTCCTCCAAAGGCTCCTATGTTGACTGCAATTGCATGCCATAAGCCGTATCGGAACGGTGGGAATTCAAACTGTAACCAGAATGAACTCAACCATAGCCAAGCGATTCCCGTCAAAAAAACGCCACAGTACAAGGATGATTGTTGGGGGAGAATCCAAACCACTGATAGCACGATTGCTACAGATAGTACTCCTAATGCATACTCCTTGGCACGATTCATCTCTTGCCCAACGAGGAATTTGTAAATCAATGGAGAGAGTACAAGGTAAATCATGAATGAACCATGGACGGGATTTGGAAAAAAGTCAACCTTCGGCATCACTACGATTTGCCAGATCGATCCAAAGAGCATTCCAAGGATGAGCGGGGCCATCATATGTCGAAGCATATCTTTGAAGATTTCACTTTCTGATACAGGTGTAGAATGCTCTTCAACAACCAGAGAGGGCTCGGATTCATTGATGGGAATTGACTCAGAAGTGTCCACATCCTCTTCTCCCATGTGTGATGGTTATGCTTTCCTCGTTTGAGTCTTGGCATCTGGCAGCGATGCATCCATATGACGGAACTTCCACCGACACTCATGGCGAAAGGTTCGATTGTAGCAGGCTGTCTAGCCCCTCACCCCCCTCACCTCGTTTATGCAGAAAATCCTCCACAGAATGAACCAACTTCCGAAGGAGGTTGGGAGCAATTACGTTGGGGATATGAACGTCTTCGAGAGTCTCTTTCCAAGATTGATCATGACGTATTGGTTCTGCTTTCGCCTCATTGGCAAACATATGTAGGTACACATTTCCTTGGAATACCTCATTTCGAAGGATTATCGGTGGATCCCGTGTTCCCTAATCTGTTTCGTTACAACTACGATATGAACATCGATGTTGAATTAAGCCAGGCCATTCATGACAAAGCAAAGGGTTCGGGCCTTGCTGTAAAGATGATGGAGAATCCAGATTTCCGTGTCGATTACGGTACAATCACCACAGGACACATGGTAAATCCAGCATTCGACAAACCCTTAGTGGTCATTTCTTCAAACCGTTCGACGCATTACTATTCGGTCGAAGTTATGCAAGAAATGATGATGGAACTTGGACGAGTTACCAGAGAAGCGATTGAAGAAAGCGGTAAGAAAGCCGTTATTCTTGCTTCCAATTCTCTTTCCCACCGTCATTTTACCACTGAATCTGAGGTTCCAGAAGATATGAGTAAAGAGCACATTGCCAGTCATGCAATGCATTTGTGGGACATGCGGATTATCGATTACATGCGAACTGGGCAGGCTCAGCGAATTCTTGATGAAATGCCTGAATTTACTGAACAAGCGATTGCAGAATCTGATGGAGGCGGCTTAACGTGGCTTCTCAGTACATTATCGGTTCCTGACTATCCGGCTATCCTGCATGGTTATGGAACGATTATAGGAACTGGGAATGCAATTGTCGAATGGCCTTGCTATGCACACGAGGGTGATGTACAATGAACGGTTCTCTTGTTGGTTCCTATGTTGTTCCAGTTCATCCACATCCACTTCTTGTTCCAGAACAGAACGAAGGGTGGGGCCGAATTCGAGCTGCCTTTGATGAAGCCAGAGATGCAATCAAAGAAAGCGGTGCAGATCTTCTCATCATCTATTCGACAACTTGGCCAAGCATCATTGGTCATCAAATACAAGCGGATCCTAATCCTCAATGGACACTCGTGGATCAGGATTTCCATGATCTTGGATCGATGGACTATTCATTCAATATCGATGCTGAATTTGCTGAAGCATGGAATGCAGCCAATCACAATCGTGGTCTCCAAAGCAGGACCGTTGCATACCACGGTTTTCCTATCGATGTAGGGTCTGTTGTCGCCCTTAAACTCCTCAATCCTGACAATGCTATTCCCGCAGTCATCGTATCATCAAACGTTTATGCGAATCGTTCCGAAACAACTGTTCTTGCAAAGGCATGTCTCGATGTTATCAAAAAGACTGGACGTAAAGCCGTGGCTGTTACTGCGATGTCAATGTCAAATCGGATGTTTACCGAATTCATCGACCCATCTGATGATCGCATTCACTCGTTGAAGGACGATGAATGGAATCGTAAAGTATTGGAGTTCCTCGAAGAGGGTCGTCTCGAAGATGTTGCTCAATTATCAAGAACAATACATCAACAAATACGCGTTCAAAAAGTTGTTACATTCAAACCGATGTGGTGGCTCTCAGCAATGAACGGTAACCGAAACAATCTCACAGGACGTGTCCTTGCCTACGAGGCACTTCATGGAGCAGGTGGTGCCGTTGTCCAACTCGATCCAACCTCAACTGGAATGGGCGATAAGGAATACGATGAGGACGATGTTGAATACTACAGAGGTGAGCGAAATGTTCTCGATGCAGAAGAGCATTCCACTGAATCCGATGAACCATTGACCCCTCAAACAGGCCCTGCGCTTTGGGAACCTCCTGAGAGTAAAGGTGCTGTGAACAGCAAAGCTGCCCCTAAACCAGTTGGTATGTATCCGCATGCTCGTCAAGTAGGAGATTTACTCTATCTTTCAGGTGTTGGTCCACGGCAACCCGGTACCAATGCAATTCCAGGCGGTCCTATTCGAGATGATGATGGAAATCCTATCGAATATGATATCAAAGCGCAAACACGAGCAGTTGTAGAAAACATCGCACGAATCTTAGAAGAAGCAGGTTCCTCAATGGACAAGATTGTCGATGTAACCTCATTTTTAGTGGACATGGATCGAGATTTCGCAGGTTACAATGAGGTCTGGGCTGAAACGCTTGGTCACTATGGGCCAACAAGGACGACTCTAGCCATTCGCGCCTTACCAACGCCTATCGCTGTTGAAATGAAGGTTATCGCCAAGATATAGTTACCGTAATACGGTAACATGTATCTGAAATAAAGGCAAGTAAATATAATCTGAGTGCTCTTGAGGTTAATCATACCGCTTTTTGTTGTCGGAATTCGGGGGATTAAGGCTTATGGGAACGATTCGTCCAAGTTCAGTTCTTGTCAATTCCCATGTTGATGCTTTACTTGAGAAAGTTCCAGAGCGAATCAAGAATACACTAAGCCGAACAATCGGTTTGGCCGGTGTCGTGATCATTTCCCTCTCTGCAATGCTTCCTGGTATTTTCATTACTCCAACGTTTGCCGCTGAAATCATGGGTCCGGGGATTTGGCTCGCATTCCTTCTAGCAGCATCAGTGGTCTTACCTGCTGCAATCTCCAAATCAGAATTGGCCTCAGGAATGCCATCAAGTGGAGGTTCATACGTTTACATGGAACGCACATATGGTCCACTTATCGGTACCATTAGCGGACTAGGGCTTTGGACATCTTTTCTTTTGAAATCCGCATTTGCCTTGATTGGATTCTCTGCATATTTTGTTGTTGTAACAACATATTTTGACATTGAAATGGACATATTGGTGTTATCACTGAGCGCGTTAGTCCTGATTACAATTGTGAATCTACTCGGTGTCAAAAAGGTCAAAGCGATTCAAACTCCAGTCGTTATCGTAACCGTATCTCTCCTTCTGTTCATCTGTGCAGCAGCATTTTTTGTTGATGATTTTGATATGAGTCGCCCAATTGATGGCGCACTCAATACAGACGTCTGGTCTCTAGCAGAGGCTGCAGCGTTTGTTTTCGTAGCCTATGCGGGTGTTACGAAAGTTGCAGCGATTGGAGGAGAAGTCAAAAACCCAGAAAAGAATCTTCCAGCAGGCATCATGCTGTCTCTTTTGATTGCAACAGTGTTGTATTCCGCAATAGCCTTCCTCATGATGGCTGCTATACCCGGTGAGTGGTGGCTTGATCCGAATGGTGAAGTTGTTGAAAATCCTATATTCATATTTGCAGAGGAAGTTGCTGGGACGAAGTTTGGTATTTTTGCCGCAATTATTTCTGTTCTAACAATGATTTCAATGGCTCTTGCAGGAATACTTGCAGCATCCCGATTCCTCTTTGCAATGTCTCGTGACAACCTTCTGCCTCAAGCACTTGAAGACGTCAACGCACGATTTGAAACTCCACATTTCCCCATCCTCATCACGGGTGTGGCCATGGGTCTTGCGATTCTATTCGTGCCGTTGAAAGACGTCGTTAAGGTGGCCTCTGGATTCAAGATTATGATTTTCATAATGATCAACACATGTGTGATCATTCTACGACAAACCAGTAAAGAACACGATTGGAATCCTTCATACAAAGGACCCCTGTATCCATTCATGCACATATGGGGTGTTGTTGCAGGAGCTTTCTTGCTGACATTTATTGGACAGAAAGCCTTCATCGGAGGCGGTGCAGCAATTCTCGTGGGCTCGATCACGTACTATCTGTATGGGAAGAAGCATGCGACCGTTTCAACGACACCCCTTAGCACCTTCAAAAATCAATTTAAATTCACATCGGAAACAGAACACGAGAAGAGACTTTCAGTTTTCCATGCGGCTGATTTTGGAGGCAAGAATCACTTGACTTGTCGAGAATTCCAAAATGCTCTTTCCGCACTCGGATTCTCGTATACTTCGGACGAATCAAGAATGATTTTCCACAATGTAGATTCGGATGAAAATGGCGTCATCGATATTGATGAATTCTTCAACACGTTCGAATTGATTGAGGAAGAATAACCCCGTCTTAACGTTCTAAAAAAGTAGAGAATGTTCAACCACGTTCATAGGAATCTGCTGCTTTTTTTCCAGCATCAATGAATAAGAATGGTAAAAGTCCATGGATGATGAGTTGAACTGCACTCAAACCATATCGGAATGAGAGAGAGAATGCCCTTTTCATATGTGCAAAATACGTCATATTGACATCTTCTAAGTGTCCCATAGGTTAGGCCATCGTCATTTGTGTATTGACGTTATCCCATGAAATGGTCGTTTTTTACAACCTGAGGTTGGAAATCAAAAAGCCAAAATCAGATACTTCTCAATCTGCCGCCATCAACTGGAAGGGAAACTCCGCGTATCGCTCCAGCAGCTGGGGTCGAAAGGAATGCAATGACGGAGGCAGTTTCGAGAGGATCAATGAGTCTTTCAATTGGAACCTGACTCATCCATCCATCATGAATCGATTCGAGCGATTTTCCAGTTCGATCATGAATCGATTGGGCGAGACTTCCTAGCCGTTCAGTATCTGTGAAACCAGGTAACACATTGTTGATGGTGATGCATGGAGCAAGTTCTCTTGAGAGTGATTTTGCCCAAGAAGCCATTGCTCCTCGTAGTGTATTAGAAACGCCAAGATTAGGAATTGGTTCACGAACGCTTGTGGAGACAATCTGAATAATTCGTCCATATCCCTCAGATTCCATTGTTGGAACAAGGAGTTGAACAAGTGTATGGGCTGCGTGCAAGTGTCTACCAAATGGCTGGGTTAGTTCCTCGACTGTACTATCAAGCAACGGTCCGCCTGGAGGTCCTGCTGCATTGTTGACAAGGATGTGGATTGGGTTTTGATCGAGGAGTGGATTGATTTTACTGGAAATAGCCTTTGTATCCTCTAAGTCCATGACAAGAGTTTGATGGTTTCCATTACCAAGAGTATTCAGTTCTTCAACGAGGTGATTTAGTTGGTCTTGATTTCGCGCTGAAACAATGACATTTGCCCCTGCTGCCGCCATAATTCGTGCAGTTGCAGCGCCAATACCTCGACTTGCTCCACAGATGAGAGCCGTTTTACCAGAGAGTGCGTTTGAAGCGAGTACTGCATCAGTGCCGAGGAGGTTCATGACTCGCCGAGAGCATTACTGGTCTTAGTGGTTCTTGACTTACAACCAGTCCAGAATTGTATCTTGCTGTACAAGCCAATCATCGCTTGCTGCATCAATGATACTGAAATGGTCACCGGTTAACCATACCTTTTGGACATGGGATCCTTTGGCATCCATTATTCGAGCATAGGTCTCGCTTTGCTCGATTGGAACCTCATCGTCCTTCTCTCCATGAAGAAGGAGGACTGGCGATTTAGGAGGTAAATCAACGGGATTGAGTCGTCGCCAAACCTCTTCATTATCGTACGGATCACAACCAATCCAACGACGGATCGCATCACCATCGTCACTTAGTTTCGCATCATCAGCACCAAACAAGTCTGTAATTGGTGCCTGGGCGATAGCAAGCCAAGGTTTGCGTTCTGCTTTACTAGCCATCAACAAAGCAAGATGACCTCCTGCTGAATGGCCCATGACCATACTTCGAGTAATGTCAATTCCAGGGAGTAAAGCAAGTTGACCCCATGCTCGAAGAACATCTGAAAGAGTATCCATCCATACGCCTTCATCTCCATCATCCCAACGCTTGAATTCAATATTCCATGCTGCAACGCCAGCATCGCTGAGAGCATTGGCAATCGGTTGCATCAATTCAAGCGTGTACTCTTTCTTCCAAAAACCACCATGAATCAACATAATGCATGGGACGCCATGATCGTTTTGGAACGGTGATGGTTCATCAGGCATATGCAAATCTGCAAACTGCCATGCT
>OCRI01000079.1_pt1 | contig 29826 bp, 28 predicted proteins | sample 1534641 | NCBI WGS metagenome assembly OCRI01 (sample SAMEA3275473, study PRJEB22092) | marine metagenome | reverse complement strand
AATGCTCCAAAAAAAGGTGATGCTTGATGGGTGGATATGGTGATGTACAACTGCTGCGCGACGACGGGCTTCGGCTCGATGGAAGAAAAATTGACGAAATGCGTCCAGTCGCAATCGAAGCTGGTGTTCTGCCCGCTGCCGATGGCTCGGCTATGGTGACCCACGGATTGAACGTGGCTGTTGCCGCAGTCTATGGCCCAATGGAAGCGCACCCACGAAAGATTCAGCGACAAGACCGTGCTGTCATCGATGTACGATACAACATGGCTCCCTTCTCAACCAGCGACCGAATCCGACCTGGCTACAACCGACGTTCCCGAGAAATTTCCAAGGTGACCGCAGAGGCTCTTGAATCCGTCGTGCTCGTTGAGCGCTACCCACGATCCAAGATTCGAGTTGAAATCGAAATTCTCGCTGCGGAAGCAGGGACACGGTGCGTTGGTATCACTGCCGCCGCTGTGGCTCTTGCAGATGCCGGCATTCCAATGCGTGACCTCATCGTAGGTGTGGCATCAGGAAAAGTCGAAGACACCGTTGTCCTCGACCTCGACAAAGCAGAAGACAATTATGGGCAAGCTGATTTGCCAGTTGGAATTCTGCCAAACACCGGTGAAATCGCTTTCTTGCAGATGGACGGTGACCTTTCCCAAGAGGAATTCAACCTCGCTATGGAATACAACTTCAAAGCAGCAGCCGAGATTCACGAAATCATGGTTGATGCACTCAAGCGACGCTACGAAGGAGGTGAGAACTGATGGTCGAACTCGTTCCAACTTTGCTTCGCCAAGAACTCGCTCGCCTCGCTGAAGACGACCTACGCCTTGACGGTCGTGGGCGCTGGGAAGGCCGTGAAGTCTCCCTCGAAACCGATTGCCTCTACAACGCAGAAGGATCTGCAAAGGTCGTCATGGGCGACACCATCGTGTACGCTGGTGTCAAGTTCGAACTCCGAACTCCATGGCCAGACCGCCCAGCACAAGGATCCCTCATGTGCGGAGCTGAATTGCGACCTGTTGCTCACCGAAAGTACGAGCCAGGACCACCATCGCCTCAATCCATCGAACTCGGCCGTGTGGTCGACCGTGGCATCCGTGAATCCGGTTGCATTGACATGGAGAGCCTCTGCATTGTGCCCGGCGAAAAGGTCTGGGGCGTTATGATCGACATCCACGTCCTATCCGACGGCGGTAACATCTTCGACGCATGTGGACTTGCAGCCATCGCTGCTCTTCGCACCGCAATCGTCCCTGCTCAACGCTTCGACGTTGGCGAAGACTACACGCTCAAGGTCAAAGGAACACCAATCATGGCTTCATTCACCCGTGTCGGTGGACGCTATGTCTACGATCCATCAGAGGAAGAAGAATTGGGTGGCGATGAGCGCATCCACATCACTCTGGGAGACGAAGGCCACCTCCACTCTCTTCAAAAGGGATTAAGAGGGGTATTCACGCCCGCAGAATTTGCCGAGATATTCGAAGTGGCGCATCTCCGATGCACTGAACTCCGAGAACTCGTTGCAAACCAGGAGGGGAACTGATTGGCAAAGCGAACACAGAAAGCAGGCGCAACAGCACGATTTGGAGCTCGATACGGTGTATCCGTTCGACGAAACGCTGGATCAGCATTGGCCAAGAAAAACGCCAAGTATACATGCCCGGTTTGTCAGTACCGCAAGGTCACACGCAAGTCACGAGGCATTTGGTCCTGTGGCAAGTGCGGACACACCTTCGCTGGTGGCGCTTGGGAACCATTCACCCGAGCCTCTGATGCAAACAACAGAATTCTCCGACGATCCGTTGACGGCGCTACAACCGCCGACATGGCATTCATCGCTCAGCAAGCTGCAATGGACTATGAACGTGCATTGGCCGCTGGTGAAATTTCTGAAGAAGAGTGAACCTCTCGGCGTACGGTGAACACCGTGGAATCGAAGTGGAAACTAACCCTCACCGTTGAGTCATCCACTCCTGTGGAAACAAAAGCCCTTGGTGACGCACTAACGACCGATGAGTCAATTGTGTGGAACACTGAAAAAACTTCATTCAGCTTCTCACTGCATGAATCAAAGGCAAAGGATTTGCGAGCCATGTGGAACACACGCGTTCGAGGATTAATTGCTGTTGATTCTCTTTTCCAAGCATTGAGGGAATGAAAGACAGGCGAGGATTCATCAACGCCAAGCGATTGAGGTGAAAACATGGACAATATGGAACAACTCCAAGCGGTCGTGAACGAAGTGCAAGCAGCACGTCAACAAGTGGCCAACCTGCGAGCACAAGTCGTCGAATTGGAAACAACTGTTGACTCAGTTCGCAATCAACCAGAAGAACTTGCTCTGCACCAACAAATGGGTGGTGTCTTGGTGGAAGTTTCAGACCGCAAGGCTTTGCTCAAGGACCTTGAACAAACACTCTCCACCCTCAATGAACACCTCGCTCGTTTCACCGACCGAGAAGCACAGCTCATGGCTACCTACGAAGAGTTGCAAGCCGTTCTCAAAGGATCTGAGTGAACATGAACCAATCTGAACAAGCCGATCTCGATGCGTTTCATGCATGGTTGTCCGCAGCATGTGAACGCGGACCAGTGCCTGTCCTCACCGGGAAAAATGGCGATATGGACACCGTTGGATCGGCAATTGCACTTGCCTCCTCACACCCACGCCTCATGGCATGTGGCATTCATCTGGGTCGAACGGCGAAGCGTGTGGTGGAAGAACTCCATGCACCGTTTCGCAAGATCGCAGATGAGCGAACTGCATGGCCACAATCAATGGGTGGAATCATCATTGTTGATGCTGCGGCGCCAGGGCAAGTTGGCGTGGCATTGCCAGAAGGCGTACCGCTTTGCATCATTGATCACCATGCCACATCGGATTGGGTGTTGGCAGAACACGACATGAGCCTCCAGTGGGATGTACGAGCAACAACCGAAATCATTGACGCCTACCTTCGAGGATATTCACCGAAAACTCGAACAGACGTCGTGCGAAAAATGCTGCTCGCCGGACTGATTACAGACACAGGAAGGTTCCGACACGCCGATGCCGGTGCTTTCCAATCAGCCCATGCATTGCTTGAGAATTCAAGCATTGATTACGCTTCGTTCCTCCAGTTTATAGAAACGGAAACAACATCGCCAAGTGAACGAGGTAGTCTGCTACGAGGCCTTTCGAGGGCGAAATCAATCGACTCTGGTAAGTGGAACATTGTCCACACCTATTCAGGTACGCTTGAAGGTCGGCTTGCGAGCATGCTTGTGGGCACCGGTGCAGAGATTGCACTCGTTAGCAGGTTCCGAGATGGTCAAACTCGTCTCACCGCACGAGCACCCCGCTCAAGCACTCAACAAGGCGTTCACCTCGGCAACCTGATGGCGGCCGTTGCTGAGCGCATTGGTGGGGAAGGAGGCGGCCATGATGGCGCCGCTGGATGGTCCGGAAAAGCAGATCGAATCGCTGCAGAATCCGCTTTCATTGCACAAGTGGCCATCGCAACACGGAAGGAGGACCTCTCATGAGTGACATCAACATGCCAATTGCACCAGGATACTTCATTTCCAAGTGGCGAGAAGAAGGGCCTGTTGACATTGAAACCTTGACTGAGTGGCGCAATGACATGAATTGGACGACTTGGCTCCCATTGGCCGAAGCCGCCATGTTCCTTGATGCTGCAGAGTTGTTAGCATTGATTCAAACAGAACTCAAACCTGCAGAAGAGGCAACACTCAACTTGGTTCGGCGACGAATGCTTGGCGACACACGATTAGAAACCGCTATCGAGGAAGCGCTGACCATTTCAAGAGCCAAAGAAACTCGAGACCTTGCGCTCGAAGGGCGCCTCCGAATGGAACGTGGTTTGACTCGGTATGCGATGGGTGACAATGAAGGTGCTTCAGAAGACCTCACATGGGCTGAAACACGACTCAGTTCTGTCGCAAAAGCCAGTCGTGATCACGACCTATCCCTGATTAACAAAGCTGCATTTCACATGGCCGCAGGTGAGCCGCTGATGGCCCTTGCCACCTATGCAGAAATTCCACGCGATGGAGGGCATGCCCACGAGACTGTGGCAATCTCACGCCTCGGTGCAAGCCGCATTCGAGCTGGCCTCGGCCATCTCTTTGATGCTGCACGCCACGCTTGGAACGCTCACACTCATGCAATCCTCGCACACCAGACGAACATGGCAGTTGAAGCCGGTGCGTTGTTTTTGGATTTCTCCAGTCAAAGCATAGACGAAGATGCTGAGCGAATGCAAAACCAAGTTTTGCAAGCCAAACCTCGCAGTGCTGAAGACAGCGAACCTCTCCTCAAGGTCCATCCAGAGGACATTGCAGGGGTGTTTGATTGGTGCTGTGCACAACTCCCTGAAACAAACGCAGGTGCCGATCGGCCCGACCTACGGGCCATGTTAACGCTCGCTCACAGGTTCAACCGAATGGAGCAATTTGAGCCACTCCTAAACAATCCTGATTCCGTCGAGGACCCAATGCTCGCAGCCGTGGCCCAGACATGCATCGATGATGAGGTGTTGAGTGAGGCATGGGGCGTTCGTCTTGCAACCCTCACGATGCTGTGATTGCTGACCAACGCATTGGCGCTTCGGAAGCGATGGTTCGGCCCGTTTGCCGTTGTAAATGTAAGAATTTACTGTTAGAAACTTACCAATGGCTCCTCAGTCACTTGTATGGTCACACCATACGATGGTCTGTACTGGGGCGTCAGTGTAGAATCCGAGAGCCACTTGATCCTCGCAACTGAAGATTGATGCAAACGCTGCGCACCTTCACGAACGTCGGCAATGCCATTCGGAGAGATCTTCGAATTCGCTAACTGTCCACTCGATCAGGGGGGGCACTTCTTGCCACCAGCGAACTTCAGCGACGTTTGAATCATCAACCACCCACGCATTCGTTGAGGATTTTTCAACCTCGACATGAGCCACCCATCCCTTGGGATAGTAGGATTTATTCCACATTTTGATGACTCCAACGAGGCCTGTTTCTTCCTGCAATTCTCTCAGCATGGCCTCTGCAGGCGATTCACCAGGTTCGACATGACCTCCTGGGATTTCCCAGCCACGGGTCGGGTGATGAACGAACAGGACCTCACCACCGTTTCCAAGCGGTCGTGCTGTTTCGCCACGAATCGTGACCCACGCCAGCACAAAAACCGGGTCGTTGACACTCATGATGAAGCCTCGAACGCAGCCTTTGCTTTCTCAACCCACGCTTCCGCCCAATCCTCACCGTTCGCCACAAGACGTCGGGCAAGGAAGAACGCCTCTGACGCATCACCAGCCTCCATCAGGACTTCCAAGCGAACAAGGTCTGGATCCTTTTGTTGCTCTTCGGGTTCATCCACAACCGCATCAGGCAGTTGTGCAGAAACAGAAATTCGTTGAGAAAGTGACTGCATTTGGTTGAGGAACTCCGAGCGCTTCTCCACCGTTGGTCTCGTCCATGGACCAGCAGATTTGCCATCCATGCCTTGTTTTAACCGAACTAAGAATTCATCGCGAGGCGTGGTGTGAGGACGGAGTTGTTGAACGTGATCATAGCATAACCAAGCTTCATCCGATTCAGTTCTTCGTTCATACAATCGACCAAGTTCCATCCACAATTCATGATTATTCGGACGATGTGCAAGCAAGTGGCGTGAGAGTTCGATGAATGTCTCTTCGCGACCGTTGGCACGGAGTCGTTCCAGCCTACGACCATAGACAATGTTGGCACGTTGGTCACTGAAATCCAATCGTTTGCACCGATCTGAGAAATCATCCACTGCTTCGTCGGTGCTCTCCATCGATTCCATTAGAGCCCACCATACATCGGGCTCCAACGGGTCTTTGAGAAAAGCAGCCTCGAGTAATTCGATGCCCACCATGAGAAAATCAATGCCTTTGAGTTGGTCAACTTGGTCTGCGTCTCGTCCAAGCACAACAAATAGGTCTTCGAGCAAAGCTGCGAGCCCATCACTGTCACCAAGGATTAATTTCAAATCCGCAAGGCACCGCCAATTATGTTCATCTGTGAAATCATGCAGGAGTGCTTGGCGAGCGTTTTGCTCTGCCCACGCCATGTTTTCATTGAATCGGAGTTCATCCTTTGCAGCAAGGCGTGCAAACTTCTGTGCTTGCGACCTGTAGCGATTGCCAAGGTTCCTTCGAGGGTGTTGCAGCAACGATGCATTGTCCCCCGACATAGCCCGAACTGGAGAGGTTCACCTAACAAACCTGCGGGTGGTTCGTATCATTGGACGGATTTGAATCCCTCATGGTCGACGCCCCATGGAAGTGTTGCGTCAAATCCAACCTTTGCAGTCAATCCGTCGGTGTCACGTGACGGGTCGAGTGAACTCCCCTTTTGATGCGAGAGAATGATGGTATCGACATCCGGTTGCCAACGGGTGACCTTCGCCCATTCAACACGGACTGGATCGGTGATGTCAATGTCTTCATCAACAATTGTGACCATCTTCATGCTACGATGCCCAGCAAGAGCAGCCATGATGGCGTTTTTTGGGTCGTCTTCCTTCGTTCGTCGTATCTTGACAACCGCAGCAAGCCATCCACACCCACCTTCGGTCATGTGAACATCAAGGCACTCACAAACTTCGTTGATTGCGGATTTGATGGTTGGGGCGCGAGGTAAGCCCATCAGTGTTTTGTGCTCTGCTTCGCCGGGAATGAGCGCGTGGAAGATTGGATCATCGCGATGAATCACGCCTTCAATTTCGATCACAGGCTCTTGACGGACATCATCCACAGTGCCAGTAATATCGACATAGGGGCCCTCATCGTCGTCCTCACCCGTGATTCGTCCGTAGAGGACATATTCTGCATCAGCGGGAGCCAAGACACCGTTCGGCATTCGCGTCAAACGGAGTGGTTTGCCGTAGAGTTTCTCATGAAGGGCGGCTGCAATGGTCAATTCATCGATGTTCTCATCAAACGACATAGCGGCCGCCAGAAGAACAACTGGATCTGGTGCGTTGACAACGGCGATGTTGACTTCACCTCCTGTTTTCCTTGCGTTCATGGTCATGGTGCGCAAGTGACGTGGAACCAGTCGAACCACAAGGTGATTTTCGTCTCGGACAAACTGCCGATGGAAGGACATGTTCCGAATGCCATTGTCCTCTGCGATGATCACGCTGGCGGAAGAATACCGTCCACGGTCTTGTGGCCAGTGGTGAGGGATTGGTAACTCCATGAGGTTCACCTTTTCCTGAATGTTGTCAAAGCATTCAGCTTCCGAGGCGTCAACAATCACAGGTTCGCTCGGATTGGTCATCGCCCAACCAAGGGTATCGATGTACTCTTCGGGAGAGATTCCAATCGCTTGACAGAGTCGGTCGCGTGTGAGAATGTTCACCGCTGCCCGGTGACCAGGAGTTTCGATGAGGTTGTCGAAGACAGTGAGGGCATGATTCGATGCTCTGGAATGTTCCCAAAGTCCGTGAATGATGCTCACCGGTTCGCTTTCAGTTTGAGCCGCTTTCAGGTGGTCACGAAACGCCATGGTGCGGCCACCGGCAACCCCCGCTTGAACTTTCGTTCAGAAAACACCGCCGGCCGGTGTGGTTTCGGACCTTGGAAATTGAGTCGTTTTCCGATGATTTCAAACCACATGCCGCATTCGTAGATGGAACGGCCTCACCCGCTTCCATGGTTGTTGTTAAATAGGGGCTTCAAGTCGGCGAAATGCTTCAATGCAGTGATTATCATGGGTAGAGGACTCTTCGCTGGTGCTAAAATGGCAAAAGACCGTCAAAAGTTTCGATGGTCCGACCGTCGATACAAGAAGCGGATGCTCAAGTCGCGAGCAAAGCACGACCCGCTTGCTGGGTCCACTCAAGCAAAGGGTATCGTCATCGAAAAAGTCGGTATTGAAGCAAAACAACCGAACTCCGGAATCCGCAAGGCTGTCAAGATTTCCTTGATCAAGAACGGAAACAAACTCACTGCATTCGCTCCCGGCGATGGTGCAATCAACTTCATCGACGAACACGATGAAGTGATGGTCGAAGGTATCGGTGGACGCATGGGTCGTTCATACGGTGACATTCCTGGTGTCCGTTACAAGGTCATCCAAGTCAACGGTGTCTCTCTCGATGAGATGGTCCGTGGCCGAAAGGAGAAGCCTGTCCGCTGAGGTGTGCATCATGTCCGAATCCGAACCAGTTACAGAAACCGTCGAAGAAGTCGAAGAAGTTCGACCGATTGCAGGAATTGGAACCCTTGTCTTTGGCAAGTGGGACGCATCCGGCATTACATGCAAGGATCCTGGACTCGCACCTTACATCAACCTCACAACCGTGGGTGTCCCTCACACAGGTGGCCGCCACGCAAACGCTTGGTTCGGCAAGGCAAAGTTGTCTGTCGTTGAGCGTTACATCAACAAACTCATGCGAACCGGCCCATACACTGGAAAGAAGCAAGGCGCCATGAAGGCATTCGAGACTTCCCTCGACACCATCGCTGCAAAGTCTGGCGGCAACCCATTGCAAACCTTCGTCGACGCTCTATGCAACGCTGCACCTATGGAAGAAATCACCCGAATCAAGTTCGGAGCAGTTTCACAGCCTAAGGCAGTTGACTCCTCCCCCTCTCGCCGACTGGACGTTGCACTTCGCAACCTCGCAAAAGGCGCTCAACAAGGCACTCACAAGTCGAAGCGAACCCTCACCAGCTGCATCACCAACGAGTTGACCAAAGCTGCTGCAGGCGACGTGACTTCCTTTGCCGTTGGTAAGAAGGAAGAGTTGGAGCGCATCGCTGCTTCCGCTCGATGATGAAAACCACAGTAAAAATTCGTTGAGGATCTCCCTCGACAACTACACTGTGAGTGGAAACTCTCTCGCTTCACAGTGTGGCTTTCTTTGGGTTCGGTGCGAGTCACTTAAGAACCCCTTTCAGGTGGCCAAGAATGACGAGAAGTCACAGGTGATTTCATGGGACGAAAGGAAGACAACATCAAGAAGGCCACAGAGGTCATGCATATTTTGCCGCAAATCCGAAACTTGTGCATCGCAGCACACATTGACCACGGAAAAACAACCCTCTCCGACAACCTCATTGCGGGTGCAGGAATGATGTCCAGCGATCTTGCTGGTGCGGCCCGTGTTCTCGATTTCGACGAACAGGAATCCGCTCGTGGTATTACCATCAACGCTGCATCAGCTTCAATGGTTCACGCAGTCGAAGGCACGGACTACCTCATCAACCTCATCGACACACCAGGTCACGTTGACTTTGGCGGTGACGTAACACGTGCCATGCGTGCAGTTGACGGATGTTTCATCCTCGCTTGCGCTGTTGAAGGTCCAATGCCGCAAACCGAAACCGTGGTTCGTCAGGCCCTGAAGGAAAAGGTGAAGCCGGTTCTGTTCATCAACAAAGTCGACCGACTGATCAACGAACTTCAAGTAACACCTGAAGATATGATGGCACGTTTCACAGAGACCATCAAGAAGGTCAACAAACTGATTAAGCAATTCGCTCCTGAAGAATTCAAGAAGGCCTGGCAAGTTTCCGTTGCTGACGGAACTGTTGCTTTCGGCTCAGCTTACCACAACTGGGGAATCACTGTCCCTTACATGGCTAAGTCCAACATTTCCTTCAAGCAAATTTTCGAATACTGTAACAATGAAGACCAAAAGACCCTTGCACAGAAAGCACCTGTCCACGAAGTTCTTCTTGACATGGCAGTTACCAAATTGCCAGGCCCCGTCCAAGCACAGCCATACCGTGTCCCTAACATTTGGACCGGCGACCTTGAATCAGAAATTGGAAAGTCCATGTTGGCCTGTGACCCTGAAGCAGAGTTGGCCATGATGATCACAAAGATCTGGATGGACCCTCACGCTGGAGAAGTGGCTGTTGGCCGAATTTACTCCGGTGCAATCGCAATGGGTGAATCAGTGTACGCTATTGGTGCAGCAAAGCCAGAACGCGTTCAACAAGTGAGCATGATGGTTGGTGGCGATCGAATTCCTGTCCCAAAGGTCGTTGCAGGAAACATTGCAGCGCTCACTGGTATCCGTTCAGCGGCTGCTGGTGTGACCCTTTCTCACGACAAGGAGTTCACTCCTTTCGAAGCAATTCGGCACTACTCCGATCCTGTCGTGACCGTTGCTGTTGAGCCAAAGAGCATGAAGGACCTTCCAAAGTTCATCGACGCCTTGCGCTCCCTCGCAAAGGCTGACGCATCCCTGCAAGTGACAACCAATGCCGAAACCGGTGAAGCATTGCTCGCTGGAATGGGCGAACTTCACTTGGAAATCACCGTTTACCGAATTGAAGAAGAGCAGAACATCAAGGTCAAGGTCAGCCCACCTATTGTTGTCTACCGAGAAGGTATCGAAGGCAGCAACCGTGGCAGTGCTTTCGAGGGCAAGTCCCCGAACCGACACAACCGCTTCTTCTTTGAAATTGAACCGCTTACCGACGAAGTTGTTGTTGCACTCCGCAACGGCGACCTCGGAGACGGACCAGTCCGCTCCAGCGACGCTAAGGAAAAAGGAAACATGTTTGGTGAACTTGGCATGGACAAGGACTTGATGCGAAAGATCTACGCCATCAATGGAACAAACGTCCTCGTCAACGACACAAAGGGTATCCAAGGACTCCACGAAACCCGAGAACTGATTATTGAAGCGTTCAACGCTGTTTGTGTCAAGGGACCAATCGCTGACGAACCTGTCCAAGGAATGTTCGTCCGACTCGTTGATGCAAAGCTGCACGAAGACGCAATCCACCGCGGTCCTGCTCAAACCATCCCAGCGGTCCGAAATGGAATCAAGGGCGCAATGCTTCGTGCACGCACCGTTCTTCTCGAACCAATGCAGAAGGCATTCGTGTCCGTTCCAAACAACTGGTTAGGACAAGTCACCCGTGAAGTGACCAACCGCCGTGGAATCATCGAAGACATGCCATCTGAAGGCGAAGTCACAACCGTCGTTGGTGTTCTGCCAATTGCAGAGACCTTCGGTTTCTCCAATGACATCCGGGCTGCATCACAAGGCCGAGCTGTTTGGAACACTGAGAACCTTGGTTTCCAACAACTTCCACCTCAATTGTTTGACAAGGTTGTCGGAGAAATCCGAACTCGCAAGGGCCTCAAGCCAGAACCTTACCCAGAATCGTACTACTCAGAGTGAGCAGGATGATCGGCTCTATTGAGGGCCTGTTTGTCGCACCACTTGGTGGTGTTCCAAAAGGAATGGTTGAATCGCTGCAGGTGACAACCAACGGTTGCGTTGGCGATCGTCAAAACGATTTGAAACACCATGGCGGCCCTACGAGAGCCGTTTGCCTCATGACAACAGATGTGCTTGAAGGCCTACAAGAACAAGGCCATCCAATCGACCAGGGAACAACAGGTGAGAACCTGTTGATTCGTGGCATCGCATGGCACGAACTCGATGTTGGCACGATCCTTGTGACTGAGCATGTTCGACTACGAATCACAGGTGACGCACCACCGTGTAAGACAATCAAGGCATCGTTTGTCAAGGGGAACTTCATGGCCCTTTCACACAAGAAAAAGCCTCAACAGACTCGCTGGTACGCTGAAGTATTGGAAGAGGGCATAATGCACCGTGGTGAATCGATTAAAATCGATTCCCTCAACTGATCCGTTGCAATTGGAAGTCAGTGAGTTCTCTTAGAGCACGAAGTGCAGGTCCATCGGACAGTTGGTTCAAGCATTCATGAGCCTTTGAGTGGTATGCTTCCGCTCGCTCTCGTGCGTATTGAATCGAACCAAGGTCCCCAAGTGCCTTCAATCCAGCATCAATTTCCTCTTGAGATGCAGCATCTCCCTTTCCAAGAACACTGAGCAGCGTATCCTTTGTTTCGCTTTCAGGCTGACGAAGGGCATGAATCACCATCAACGTTCTCTTTCCTTGTGCTATGTCGGAGCCACATGGCTTTCCAAGTGTTTCTGAATCCGAAAGCGCATCGATCAAGTCGTCCATCAATTGGAAGCACAAGCCGACAGCAAGACCCCAATCATGCATGCACTGCACCGTCTCTTCATCTGCTCCTGAGAGGTAGGCGCCAATCTCTGCACAAGTGAGGAACATTACAGCGGTCTTCCCAGTGATCATTTCGATGTACTGGTCTTCTGAAACGCTGTCCATGGTTTCGAAATCAATGTCGAGTTGTTGCCCTTCTGAGACCCTGCGGACCATCCGACCAATGCGTTTGACTAAAAATGGAAGCATGGCGTGTTCAATGCCTTCTGCAACAGCCATTGCTTCGAACGCGATGGCAAGCATAGCATCGCCTGCATTGATTGCAGTTGGCAAATCATATTCGATGTGAACAGCGTTTCGTCCACGTCGAATTTCATCGTCGTCCATGATGTCGTCGTGGACCAGCGTGAAATTGTGTATGGTTTCAATCGCAGCACCAACATCCAGCAAACCTGCATGTGTGTCGCCAACAGCCTTTGCGACCATCCATGGAATGCATGCGCGAAGTCGCTTGCCACCACCTTCAACCAAATGCATCATTGCACCAGAGAGGCGAGGGTGCGAGGTGTGGGTAAGTGCCCGTTCAATTCTCGCTTCGACGAGTGGCTTCACTTCGGCGAGGGAAGTCATCAAGTCAGCACCTTGCGCTTCGGGTAACATGTGACTTACATCACCCATATCGTGGATTTTTCCATCCACCAATTCAGCAAGAGCATCTGCATCCCCGACAGCGTCCCACCAAGTTTCGTCCATAACTCGCGCAGCGATGCATCGGAACCACGGTGCGATGACCCCCTCCGTCTGCTCTTCATCGATGAGCATTGCTTCAAGTTCTTGTTGAGAAACCCATTTGATTTCAGAAACCTCATTTTGGTTTGGTTCAAGATCGACATCGGCCTGAATGACGAGAATGTGATCGATCTCTCGTTCGGTCCACGTTTCATTCATTCGAGCGCTGTACCGCATCTTGGTGATGAAGTGAAACGAGTCAAGAGGAACCTGTCCGGGAGCGATGCCTAATTCTTGCTCCAACTTGCGGACTGCTGCACGCTTGGAACCAATGGCATCAGCCTCTTCCATTTCTTCATCGCAGTGCAGAGGGTGAGAGCAGCAAGAGTTGGCCCACACATCAGGGAAGGTGACTTTGTCGGAGGCACGGCGTTGAAGCAACAGGCGTTTTTGACTGTCAAAAAGGAGGACGCTGAAGGCGCGATGGTATGCACCGGTGCCCCGATGAGCAGCAATCTTCGAGCCCGGACCAACGACATGATCCCACTCATCTGTGAGAATAATCGCTTCCGCCATGAGGGTTGACTGCGTAGAGTCAGCACCCAATGACGACAACAACTTTTGCTCATCATCAGCAAGTTCAATGGTTGGGACATCAGAAATTCCGTAGCCTGCCATAGCAATCCCTAATCCAATCGATGCGCGGTCGCTACATGAAGAGTTCTCTCAATTTCCATCGGCCTGACGGAATGAAGTGCTCAATTGACCACGCGTGTGCCACGCACTTCACGGCCCATGCAGGCATCAAAAACACGGTCTGCATGACCGCCATTAACCATGAGGACTTCAACACCTTTTGCAGCAACCTGGGCACCACGTGCTGCCTTGAGGCCAATGCCTCCAGTTACATCGATGTCACTGTGGTGGGCTCCTTCAAATTCAATCGAAGGCGACCATTCTTCGATCAAATCGTCTTCCGTGGCTCGGTCTGGTGGGCAACGAAGTAATCCATCGACGCCACCAATTGCAAAAACCAAACGTTCGACATACGGCACTTCGGTTGCTAAGCGGTACACGAGGTCATCGCCAGAGAGTATTCCAAATTCTGCATCCCCGTCAACAGGCACCACATCGCCAAACGTGACTGCGACCGTCCCCTCCCTTACATTGAACCGGGCGAGGTCGCCCTCAAATTCAGCTCCAACGCCGTTCGCCCATTGATGAGGAGGGTGAATCACCGTTGGGACGCCTTGTTGTTGAAGTGCCGTGCATACATGGTCATTGAGCGCCAACATTTCTTGACGGACGCATGCGACTGCATCGGTTTGTGATTGGCATTGATCGTCTGGAGTGAAATCTGCATCGACGCGACCTTCGTTGAGTCGCCAATGCTTGGCACGAAGGTGGCCATACGAACCAGCGCCGTGGACCAGAATCACATCCACTTCGTTATCCAAGCAACGTCGAACGGAGGTTGCCAAGGCCTCAATAACATCCAATTGTGGTGTGCAGAGTGTTGTCTTGTCGGTGATGAGGCCGCCGCCCCATTTGATAACCACTCGCTCGCGCATGGCCGTTCCAAACAGATGTGGCTCATGAGGTTGACTCACTAAACTGACAACTAGGACTGCACCAAGCATTGATGAGGCTGGGCCGGAAGCAATGGACATGGCAGAAGGACCAACCCTTAGTGATTTCATGCGACACTTGCAAGCAGTGCTCGAGGAATCCACCGATATTCCAGATGCAAAGGAACAACAACAACGCCAATGGCAAATTGAGGCAGCCATTCAGGAAGCCATCATCTTTGGCAACCGGTACCGCGAACTCCAAGAGCATGGCATTGACCCGTTGCGATTGGTCAAACCAAACTCAAACGATCCAGCAGCACCACCCGTCAACAAAATTGAGGCACTCAAGACAGGCAGCATGCATTGTGCAGGTTGTGGGTCACAGCTTGAAGCGGACTTGAGTTTCTGCCCAGCATGTGGACAAGAAAAGTAAAATCACTCTTCTTCTTGTTCTTCAAGTTCCCATTGCGCAATCATCTCAAGCACCATAGGGTCATCCTCTTCGATTTGGTAGAGGTATTCACCAGGCATCTCATCGACGAGGTAGACAGTTGTACCGGCACGGTAAATCACATGGCCGTCGGCGATGGCACGAACCGTGTCAACCTCAAGAATTGCTGGTCGGTCGATACGGACGTGGCCTGCTTCCATGGCGTTGCTAATGGATTTGGACAAGTGAACGTGCTTTCGGTCGCCAGCGGTGATACCGAGTTCCTTGATGGTTGAAACTTGCTCGGCCTCGCATGGCCAATAGAGAGCCTCTGGAATGTCGTCTGTTGGAAGATCAAGTTCCAATTCAATCGAGTGGCCGTAGGTTGCACGGAGCATGTCGCCCTCAACTTGGTAGCGTCCTTTGTCATCAGCGCTAGCGATGGCAGCGAAGTGCCATCCACGAAGCCAATGGTAGTGGCGGCGTTGTTTGGCGATGTTTTCAGAAAGTTCACGTGAGTTGACCCATCCGTTGATGTCCATTTCCACATTGAATTTCTCTGGAGCGTGTCGCAAAACCAAAGCAAGCATTCGTCCAAGGGAGTTGGATTCACGGTCGCTCATAATGAATTTTCCTTCATCGTTGCAAATTGGGCAGTTGGCGCCTTTGAAGTGGCCGTGGCTTCTGCACTGTCGTAGCATGTTTGATGGGCGGTTGTGGCCTGTTCTTAGTACCTGCGCTGGATTCAGATTGTTTCATGATGCAATTTAGAGGACCGACTCAATCAAATGCTGACGGCTGTTGGGAGGTTCATGGTCGATGTCGCCGTCATTGGTGCGGGTCAAACGAAGTACGGAAACCACCCTTCAGGATTGAAAGGGATGTGGGCAGAAGCAGCCGAGCGTGCTTTTGCCAGCGTTGACCAAAATTTTGAACCACGATGCGTGGATGAAGCCTTCATTGGTAGCGTCGCATTTGGCGGTGGACAACTTGGAAACACTGCAGCATTGTTGACTGAACACTCAGGCCTTGAAGGTATTCCAGTGCGCCGGGTTGAGAACGCATGTGCTTCCTCTGGCTTTGCCCTTCGTGATGCTTGGATGGCCATAAAAAGCGGTCAAGCAGATGTGGTGGTCGCTGGTGGTATCGAGAAAATGAACGACCTGTCAGCAGAACGCCGACGCTTCTGGCTTGGCGTTTCGGGCGATACTGAATGGGAACGATTGGCAGGCCTGACCTTCCCCGGCACATATGCCCTCATGGCACGACGTCACTTCCATGAATACGGCTCAACACACGATGACCTTGTCAACATCAGTGTCAAAAACCACCTTCATGGGTTTGAAAACGAAATGGCTCACATCCGCAAAGAAGTCTCCTTCGAAAAGGCCCAGAGTGGATTCATGGTTGCAGACCCGTTGACTCTGTATGATTGCTGTCCTACTTCTGATGGAGCATCTGCAGTGATCTTGGCCGCCGATCATGTCGTTCGTCAATTTACTGACGACCCTGTCTGGTTGCGTTCCTCCGGTGCTGGCTCAGACTTCCTTGCTCTCCACGATCGCCCAAGCATCACGCAGGTTCGTGCCACACAGCAAGCCTCGAACGCTGCTTACAAAGCTGCGGGCATCACAGCGGCCGACGTCGATTTGGCAGAAGTGCATGATTGCTTCACAATCGCTGAACTGATGGCCACCGAAGACCTCGGATTTGCTGGACGAGGCGAAGGCGGCGTGTTTGCACGAGAGGAACGTGGTGTAAGAAATCAAGGCGATGTCTGCATCAACCCAAGCGGCGGTCTCAAGTCCAAAGGTCACCCACTCGGCGCAACTGGTACTGGTCAAGCGGTGGAGGTGTTCAAGCAATTGAGGGGCAGCGTAGAAGATGCCCGGCAAGTGCGTGACGCTGAAATTGGCATCACTCACAATGTCGGCGGTTCTGGAGCGACCTGTGCCGTGCATGTCTTTGGGAGGGACCGAGCATGAACGAAGTGATCGATTGGCAAGGCTACTTGGCCATGTTTGACCAAGAGGCGCTCATGATTCAGTCGCCCTTCATCCACCACGATTCAATTGTGTTTGGTGCAGACTCCGACTACACGACGATGGCCATTGCAGGTCTTCACCTGTTGGCAAGTAAGGGGGTAGAAATCACAACCGTGCGAAGCCTTCCTTTGGTGAATCCATCCGCTGTGAAGAGCGCGACTGGAACCACCGTCGTGTGCGATGATGAAGAGACTGAACCATGTGAATGGAACCTCCTCGTTGGGGAAGAAGCAACGCTCGTGTTCACAGATGATTTGGAGCGAAACCTAGGTTTCCACGGACCATCTGAACTCGAATCACTGGATCCAACCTTTTACGCTGACATCCAAGCTGCATGGGTACAGGAAATGAAACCAGCCCATGTATCACAAGGGGCCTACATATCCGAAGCAGCCTACATGGAAGGAGCAGAGGCACGTCTTGCCTTCATGGCTCAATCCACAAATGCCGACCTGATCTGGCCACCTCGACAACTCGACGCAAATGGTCAACGACTTGAATCACCAAGCCAACCGCTCATGACCTCGGCAATTGTCGAATCATGGACCAAGCTCAGCGCAGCAGGGGCACCATCCGAGTTTGCACTTAGAGCGCCTGTCCTCGGGGGCATACAAACCGTCTTTGTACGCTTTGAGCAAGGTCCATGTGGCGTGTTTTTGGTTGCCGACGATGAACAGTATGAACCTGCGATTGGTGACGAGGTTACCTTTGTCGTTCGGCGCATTTACGCCCAAGAAGGCTTGATTCGCTATGGAATGAAGGCCGTTCCGAAGCCGAATTAATCTGGTACCCACCATTTTAATCGCCCAAAGTATTGATAGAAAGCCAATCGCCTCGCCCGTCTATGGCAGGCTTTGGGAACATACGGAAAGGTCGACGCGATGCTGTCGATAACCTCGAATATACCGAAGGCGGCGATTGCCCACGTTGCGGCGGTGAAGCCCAGTCATCAACAATGAAAGGATACCTCATGTGCGTTGCATGCAACCACGAATGGGCCGACCCTAATCATGTTGAAGAAACTGAACGTGTGCCGCCACCATCTTACCGTCAAGATGCAGAAATGATTGAGGGATTCAAGAAAGAGATTGCCTCAGGAAGTCTCGCCGGTGTGCTTGGCGTCGATTCCAACCTTTCCAAGGAGCAGGAGGCATCGCTCGGCCGCTTGGAAGAGAAATGGATGTCCGGCATGAAAGGGCACTTCAACACGGCGACTGAAGACCGAAAGCCTCTGATGATCAATTTCGATGACGATGATAACATTGTCTCAACTGAAGTAGCAGCGCTCACCATTGTTGCAAATGGGTTCGATGGTGGCGAGGAAATTCGCCTTGAGTATCCGGGTAAAGGAACTGAATTTTACGAATTCAACGTCGCCGATCCAAACGGATGGCGCAGGGGACGAAGCGCTGCAGACACGGCACGTTCAATCACCAATGTCATCAACACCAACTCTAACCTTGTCTACGCAACCCTCGAAGGCGTCCGTATTTCACTCGAATTGCGCAACGACAAACTCAAGGCAGCATCATTGGTTCTGTTTGTCGACGACCCAGGCGGCACTGACATTGTAGCAGAGAAGAACGGTGTGGTGCTCGATGCAAGGGATGTACGTGATTTCGAAGATTATCGAAGCGTTGTTGAACTTGTCCTCGAAGATGGAATTATTTCACCAAGTGAAGATCAATTGTTGTGGTCCATGCGTCAACAACTTGGCATCGACGATGTATATCACATTCAGATGGTCATGGAAATTTGTGGAGATAAAGCACTCAAGGAATGCACGGGGTGTGGAGGCATGGCACCATTATACCCCGAATATGCGGCTTGGTATTGCCAAACTTGCGAATCTTGGTGCTGATACCACCCGTTGCGACCGACCTCAGATCGGAACCTTGCCTCGTTGGCAGTGAAAGGAGACATTCAAACCTCCTAAACCGCATGTGAAGACCGCTCAACAGCGAGGTATTCTTCATAAGGTAGGTCGCGATGGGAAGGCCATGGCAGAACAAGTACTGTACATTGGAATCGACTTGGGAACTTTCCGCTCTGTGATGGTTTCCTCCGACAGTCACGAAGAAGAAGAATTGACTGTTATTGGAACCCCTAAAGATCCAATCGCACGAAATTTCCTAAAGCGAGACGTCCTTTTCGGTGAAGAAGCACTCAAGAACAGACTCGCACTCAACCTTTTCCGACCATTGGAACTCGGTGTGATCAAAGACACCCAAGAAGACAGGGAATTCATTGCCCACTTCATCACCCACCTCATCGGTCTATCCGACCCTGAAGAATACGACCGAGTGGTCGCCGTCATCGGTGCACCTGCTGAAGCCTCCTACGTCGACAAGACCGCAATCTTCGACGCCGCAGCTGGCTCCGTCAACGCTGCAATGATTATCTCAGAACCGTTCTCAGTTGCCTACGCTCTCGACATGATCGAACACACCCTCGTGATCGACATTGGTGCTGGAACGGCAGACCTTTGCCGTGTCTACGGAACAATTCCTGGACCTGACGACCAGATGCACACCGGTCACGCTGGCGACTTCATCGACCGAGCAATAATCAAGAACATTCAATCCAAGTTCAACGGTGCTCAAATCACCAAGGACATGGCTCGCCGATGGAAGGAGCAGTACTCCTTTGTTGGCACCCACACCCCAGAGAACCCAATTATGGTCGACTTCTCCATCGATGGAAAGGCCATGAACCTCGACATTACCGACTGCATCCAAGCAGCATGCGAAGCAATCGTGGACCCAATTGTTGAGAATGTGAAGCAACTCATTGCCGGTTCCAACCCTGAGTACCACGACGAGTTCCGACGAAACATGGTTCTCGCTGGCGGCGGCTCAGGAATCAAGGGCCTCGGCGCAATGATTGAGCGACGCTTGTCCGACATGGGCGATGTCAATGTTCACGTGGTCGACGATCCAGTTCGACTCGGTGCAATGGGTGGCCTTCGATTGGCTATGGAAGTTCCAGAAGAAATGTGGTCTTCCCTAACCCTTGCATCTCGGTGAGACTTACAACCCAATCCGATGGGAAACAGAGAGGGATGATGATGGGTGAAGAACGAACGTTGCGGAAACTCAAGAAGTTGACAGGAAGACTCAGCACACGCATGGAAGAAATGCGTGACTTGATGGACGACATGGAAATTGAATTCGAAATGATGCAGAAACAAATTGACCGTCTGGAGAAACGATCCGGCGGCACTCCTGCTCCGGCCAAGTCGAAAAAAGCGAGGGTCAAGGCATCAGAGGAAATCATCGAAGATGATGATGACGAAGATGACATCGACATGGAGAACACGACCACCGTGTTCGTCAAGCCCAAGTTCTGAACACGTGGATGCTCGAATCATTCTTGCTCATACTTTGAGCTGAGTTCATTGCTCACAAGTTGATTTTGGCAGTGTGGGCAACGGTCGCTCGAATGAAGCATGGCTGGTCGAATGGCCAGCACAGCAAGACACGTCGGGCATGCTGCGTACATTTCGCCAGTTTCAAGCGGGAGATCTGGAATCACTTCAGTCGTGTTGTGGTATGCATGACGATAGCCTGAATGGAAGTGTGTGAGCACCCGTCGAACCGACCCAAAGCAGGCCCAGATCATCAAAAAGGCGAACAAGTAACTACCGATGTAAAGCATGCTTATCGCTTCGAAAAAGAAGAACAAGGCAGCGAATCCGATGATGATGGGAGCAATCCAATACGCAAGTTTAGATTTCCTGCGATACGCAAGCCAGTTCATCGTAAGGAGGCCAGCGCCAAGACCGGTCGTGATTTGTACCATCGAAGATGCGAGCATGTTGGTGAGTGCATAGGTCACAAAGAGGAGGATCAAACTGTCGATGAAAAGAATGAGCACGGTGCCACGATGAACAGGGTCGTAGGGGTTGGAGGTACCAAGGAAACTTTGAGGTCGCATACCAGCAACCACCAGTTCATCTCCACGGTTGCCCGCCATGATTACCCCACAGACCTGCCCGCCTTGAGGCTATGCTTTTCAACCACGCAATGAGAAAGGCACAGGCCGAAGCAATCATGTCCGTGTGCACGGTGGCGAAACCATGGCGGTTCGCGATACTGATGTCGAAATGCAAGGCAGCGCCCTTGCTGGTCGGCGCATTGTGTTGGGCGTAACCGGTGGAATCGCAGCCGTCGACACTGTCCGTCTTGCAAGAGAACTGCGCCGGCAAGGTGCAGACATCACCGTCATCATGACCGGTGCTGCTCAACGCATCATCACCCCGCTGGCCGTTCGTTGGGCGACCCAAGGAGAGGTCATCACAGATTGGGATGGCGACATGGAGGCACTCAACACCGCAGATGCAGTCCTCGTCGTGCCTACAACCAGGGACACCCTTGCATCCTATCTCCATGGATTACAAAACGGCCCGCTCCTGATGGCCTTGAGCGTCGCACGAAGTCGGGGAACACCCGTGATGATGGTCCCAAGCATGCACATCGACTTGGCCAATGATCCTGTGACCGGTGAATTGGTCGACCGAGCACGTGCTCATGGCATTCATGTCTTGTGGGGCGAGGAAGCAGAAGGCAAGCGCAAAACGCCAGCCCATGAGACCATCGTGGCCACCTTCTGCCATCTTCTCAACGCAACACAACCAAACCGAAAATCAGTTGTCATCACCCTCGGAGCAACCCGTTCTGCCATCGATGATGTTCGATTTGTGCAGAATTACAGCAGCGGAACAACAGGTTTTGCAGTTGCGAACGACCTACACAGGCATGGTCACGACGTAACATGCGTCGCTGGAGTCACAACTGCTGAACAACCCGAGTGGCTGCCGCTTGTGATTCGTGCTCCGGAACCAAAAAGCATGCTAGCAGAACTCAAGGCGCTCTCAAACGACACGATTGATGCTTGGATTCACGCTGCGGCCGTTCTTGATTATGTCGTGGCGGCCCCTGCAGAGGGAAAAATCGCAAGCCAACAAGGCGGTCTTGACGTCGCCTTGGTCGAGAGTGAAAAACACATCATGGCTCTCAAAGAAACCTGTGCTAACGCAGTCCGCATTGGGTTCAAACTCGAATCTGGAATCAAGCAAAAAGATCTCATCTACCGCGCAACCGCCCAAATCGAAAAGGCAGGAATGACGGCAGTCATCGCAAATCGTCTTGAAGACCTTCATGATGCATCAAAGCCACGTGGCTACCTTGTTGATGCATACGGTAGCCACTTCATTCTCCAGGATGAATCAAAAATGTGTGAAGCAATTCGTACCTTCATCGAACGCTGAGGTGAACTGCATGCGTCGGTTTGCAATCATCGGGCATCGTGCAATGTCCCAAGGGAAACTCCCACTCAACGACATGGCAGGAGGTGCTGGTCGCATGGATGTTTTAGTTCGTGCCTTAATGGCAGGACTGTTGACAAGTCACGGGCTTCGCCACGACACTGAAATCGTTCTCCATATGATGGGCGGACCAGGGCCGAGCCGCAGGGTCAAATTCGTTGGTTCAGAACTCAAAGGTGTGCATGCTGAAGAACGAGCTGTTGCCGGTCACATCGCAAAGGTGCTCAAGCAACCGACACCTGCTCGTGGTCACTGGATTGAACGGTCCTCAGGAATCTATGACTCCGGCGGAGACATCACGCACACGCTCGCTGACTGGAGTGATTCCACGATCATCGCACTCGATGCAGAATCACCCAGACTCTGGACGGAAGAAAGCACGTTGCCACAATCAAGCACACCTCACTCCCATGCCGACGGAGAACGAGGTGCGTTCCAGATTCACGGACTCGATGTTGCTTTCGTGTTGAGCGATGACAAACCACTCGCTGATGAAATCAAGGGTGGTTTACTGACCCGATCTTTAGGCGATGTTTGGTTGCAAGGCCATATGGCCGTTGGCGTGTGCCATTTTCTATTGGATGAAGGCATCGATATGAGGCTTGATTAACCTCGAAGCCAGGCTGGATAGCCGCCTTCAGATGCCTCAAGCACCCATTTGAGCAACCCATCATCGAGTGCAAGCGGGTGGGTTTGAGGCCACACTGGAAGGCAACTTACGCTTGCTTGACCTGCATCAACAGCGTCACAATCACTCTGGTGAACGGGTGTGTGATCGATGGTGGCACCTCCGATGGTGAACAAAGCTGTTTCATCTTCTTCAACCGATCCAAAACTCACCGCATTTCGATACCACCGCATGCCAAGTCGTGTGGTGGTGACAGAACCATCCCATACTGGTGGAACATTGAGATTGAGCATCAACTCACCGTGCTGGAATGCAGTTCGAAGGGCACCCTTCGGATCATTTTCCCATGCTGGCGTCGAGGGGACATCTGGCCACCGTGTGAGGTGGCTTGCTGAAACATCGATGTGAGGTCTTCGAAGGTTTTCGGGGACCAACGGCAAGGCTTCGAGGGCCACTTCAACCAAATCGACAGTGGCTTGGACTGCACCCTCCATTCCATCAAGTTCAAAGGAACCCAGCGAAGAGGCGATTGCAGGCATTCCGTACAGACCCGCTTCACGAGCCGCACCCATTGTTCCGCTGTGATAGGAATCCTGGGACATGTTTGGTCCGAGGTTGACGCCGGAAATGACCAAGCGAGGAACAACACCGGGAGCGACATGCTCGACACCACCGTCAAGGGCGACAATCATCGTGTCACAGGGGGTACCGTCCAGTTCGAACAACTTCACCAGTCCCTTCGACTCGTCAAGGCCCCACTCAGATTTGAGGTCATTGCGAGGACGCAACACCATCGGTTGCATCAGGTTAATTCTCATGCCTGCGGCAGAGTTGTTCTCCGCAGGAGCAAACGCAATGATGGAATGGCCTGCCTTGTTCAGGGCTTGGGCCATCATCCTGAATCCCGGAGCTTCGATTCCGTCATCGTTGGTGAGGAGCAACCAGCCGCCTTGGGGTGATTCATCGGTCATGGTTCTCACGCTTCCTCGATGGCTTCTGATGTTTGATTGTTCGTATCTGCCTCGGTGGGGACTGCGGTGACAATGAGCAACAATCCGACCATGAGAACGCCCCCTCCGAACCATGTCCATCGACCTGGCAAACTCGTGCCAAAGACGACGTAGCCAATCAACGAACCAATCACAGGCTCAAGCGTCACACATGCAGAGATCACAAGCGGCGAGAAGTACTTCAGGCACGTGTTCAATCCCGTGTGGCCCAAAAGGCCGGCAATGAGAGCAAGGGCAAGGAACCAGCCAAAGAACGAAGCATCGAGCCACCCAACGACGCCATAGGTGGCAAAATCGCTCTCGATGAGCATTGAAGCAGGGAGAAGCAACACAGCTGCTAACAAAGTGACCGGGAACGCGTAGAGAAAAATTGGCATCCAAGCACGAAGAATGCGACCGCAGACAATGTACCCCACAACTGTGAACGCCCCGAGCAGCGCCAGTGAATCCCCCAGGAGGGTCACTGTGTTGTCGCCTTGTTGTGTCCCTTCATCAAGCAAGGTCAGCGCAGCACCTGCAAATCCAATGATCGCACCAACGAGTTCCCGTTGCGTCGGTTGACGAACGCCAGTGAGAAGGATACCCAGAATGAACATACCAGCAACCACGATGAGGGGATGAGCCGTTACAAACAGAAGGGAATGAGTCAGCGTCGTGTATTTGAGACTGGCCACCCAAGCGCCGAAGTGCAACGCAAGGGCCAAACCACTGAGGGCAAGGATGGCAAGGGTTCGCTTCTCAAACATCTGTGCTTTGACTTCCGAAGGTTGTTGTCGCCATTGGACAATCGCGAAGGGAAGCAAAACAACCGCTGTCAGTTGCAAGCGCCATGAGGCTTTCAACAGTGGATCCAAGTCGATTTGCTGGAGCAGGGTGCCAGCGCTCGAAACACCAAAAATCGCTGCGACGAGCAACACCCAAACCCAAAGTGGGGGCTTGGCTGTGACCATTCAATCACGCTCAGTTTTCGAGCACAGCATCGGCTGTGGCAGGTGCACCGCCAATCACGCCAGCCCGCTTGAACAAGAGGTAGATACCGCCACCGATGGCCACGTTAAGTCCAACGAAGCCAAGCATACGGCCAACATACCAGCCCATGGAATCTGGGTTCTCAACGAGGGTATCGACGAAGGAAAGAATACTGGATTCAGTGCCAAAGAATGCTTCGCCTGTCAGCAAACCAGCCGCCACCATGAAGGTGCTGAGAAGGATCAATGCACGCTGCTTTTCAGCAACTGTTGTGCCTTCCTTTTCCTTGATGGCTTCTATGCGAGGTTTCAATCGCTTGTCTTCCCAAGAATCTCGAGCCACACCACCAATGAGCATTGGGAGCGTGTGAGGTACGTCGAGGTACATACCAAGACCGAAGGATGTACCCATGCCGGTTGCCCATTCGACAAACATACCGAGGAGGAAACCAAGGGCAAGCAGGTAAAGGTCACCCTGACCCTCTGCGAAGATGACAGAAAAGGTAGCGAACGCATTGGCTTGTGGCGCCATCAATGAGATGTTGCCGTCTGCAAGTTGTTTCGAGAGGAAAATTGCCACACCGGCGCCGATAATTGCACCAGGCACAACACCCATGATGTTGCCCTTGGAAATGTGGTAAGGGCGGTTTCCGATGTAAAGGCTGTTCTTGTAATCCCCAATGACTGTACCAGACATCGAAATTGCTGAGCCGAAGACAGTCGTTCCGACAAGGCCCAAGAGAACAGCATCTTGTGTGGTGAGGTCAAGCAAATCTTGAGCGTTCAGGAACACACCGAGAAGCATCAAAAGCACGATGAATGAGGTACCAGAAACTGGCTCAATCCCCGTTTCGCCCATGACCCGGACAGCGATCGCACCGAGCAAGAACGTGGTCATAATGAGCACTGTTGCGAACACCAACGAAGCGAGGATGGAGAATCCGCCCACGGTGAAAATTACGAGCATTGCTAAGAACGTAACACCCATGAAGATCGGAATGTGCTTGAGTGGCCATTCGTACCAGCCCTTGCCTTCCATGTATTCTTGGCTTCCTTCACCCTTGAATGCCGAACCGATGTCGGAGAAGATGTTGAGGAATGTTTTGTACATCTTTGCCAGACCAAACATACCGCCACCAACAATGGAACCGATTGCAATGGTTCGAACAGATTTGCTGAAAGCAATCATTTGGAGGGCTGCTCCGTCTCCATCTGCGTAGGATTGAATTGGAACGCTTGATTGCGACATAGCATCGTAAATCGGGAAGTTGAACCAAACGACAAGTGGCACCAGGAAGAACCAACCAACAAGGGTTCCGAGGTTCACCAAAAAGGCGACACGGGTTTTCATGAACCAGCCGATGGCGAACATCGAGGGAGTCAGTGCAATCCCAACATAGGTGTAAGCGAATGGATTCCATTGCGTAGATTCTGTCCATTGCGTGTAACCAAGCGAAACGCCTTCACTGTCGATGCCCGACGGCTGGTGAATTTTACCGCTCGAGTAGAAACTGGCCAGACCGTAGTCGCCAATTGCCAATGTCTCAGCCAAGTAATCCAAGAGGGCCAGCTTGCGGTCGTTGGCCCAAATCAATGGATATTCCACAAGGAACAGGCCGAACATTGTCAGGGATGTCCAAACACCGATCGTTTTCAGAGATTCGCGGGCGTGTTCCACAGCGCCAGTGTTGACATCGGATGCGATGTCCAACATCTTGAGCGTGGCTTCGAATCCAGGCAACGGAAGCGGATCTTCAACCAGCCAAACCCGTCGAAAAATGATGAAGTACATGATACCGAGGAAACCTGCGAACATACTGGCGACAATACCGACAAACGCCAAATTGAATGTATCGGCATTGGTGATCAGGGGACCACTCGCCAATTCATACCTCGCATCTGAAGCGAGCAGGAAGATCGCAGGGAAGGTGAAAATGAACCCAGTGGAGGCGTGGGTCGCACCGGTTGTTGCAGAGGTTGCAATATTGACTTCCGACGGTGACCACTTGAGCGCCATGCCAAGCAGGTAAGCAATGTACCATGCTGCGGAAATGGCCAGTCCAAGTTTGAGACCAATGTAGGCAGTAACGCCGGAAAAGACTGCACCAATCGCAATCCCGTAGAGGACTTTAGAGGTGTTCCAGTGTGACACTTCGAAGGATTCCACGAGGTTCTTTTCCTCAAGGTATTGTTCCAACACACCAGTGTTGAGGTTGTTGTACATGTCGTCGTCCAACCAAGTCAACGTACCCTTCTCAATAGCCTTCAGGCCTTGAGGGGTTACAGGTTGGCGATATGCAGATTTTTCGACACCCATGAGAAGTCACAACCAGCGTGCGCAGGGCGCACAGGCTAACCTAGCCATAGCCACTTCAAGACCATTGCTGTCCCACGGGTGAGCAAAACGAGGGAGTGCAAGGTGTGCCACAAGCGTCAACGCTCTGAAGAATCCTTGATTTTTCGTGCAGGAATTCCGCCCCAAACCTCGCCTGCTGGAATCACTTTGTACTTCGGCACCAGCGCCTGTGATGCAATGACTGCACCAGCACCAATCTGAACGCCGGGTTGAATCATTGCACCTGTTCCAATCAGTGCCCCCTCCCCGATCAAAATGGGGCTAAAAATCAACTCACCGCGCTCGACGAGGTGGCCGTTGATGACTGCACCGCCTCCGATGACAACGTCTTTCTCAATGGTCAATAAATTCGGGTCGTTGATGAAAGGGCTGTTGATTTGCGCACCAACTTCGATGGTGGCACCACAGATTCGAAAGTATGCATTCGCTAAAAATGATGGCACTAAATGTTGGAGAACGGGTCGCGTTGAGCGACCAATTTGGCCACAGATTGCCCAGCGTATCGTCGTTATTGATTGGAGGCGCACCATGGTATGTTCTTTGACTCGAATATGGAGAACAAACTGAAGCAGTGCTGAAAAGAAGATCAAGGAGAGCATGTAGATGATTGCTGCACTGGAGAGCGTCAAGCCGGTCCAAACAGCGTCAAGCCAAGCCGTAGATGACCCAAAAGCCTCTGATGCCCAACGATGGAACAAAACAGCCGGAGCAGCAGGAAGGCCCCACACGAGTGCCATGATGCCAATCACCATGAAAGATCCAATTGTTTGCACCAACTGGAAGGCCTTCATAGCCCTTCACCGCCGCGTAAGCACCAAAAAGATGCAACACTCATTCAGCTGGAACTTCTGCGGTTGCAGGTGCTCCGCCTCGTGCGATGCGGTCTTCTTCTGCAGCCACGCGAATGCCTTCTTCGAGGTCGACCTTGCTTGTGAGGTATGTTCCAAGGAGGATCACAATCGTGATGGTGAGAATAGCGACACGGCTGTCAAACGTCGTGCTCGCAATTCCGTAGAGGAAGGTACCAATCATAGCAGCCGACTTTCCGAGGAATCCAAAGAATCCGAAGAATTCAGAAGTACGGGTTTCTGGAATCAGCATGGAGAACATGGAACGAGCTTGTGCACCTGCAGCACCCATGGCCACACCGACGAACAGACCGAGAATGATCCATTGCAATGAGACAGTGATGCCAAGTGGCGCCCAGAGGTTGCTTCGCATGAATTCAGCATAGCCATCAACAGGTCCACCCTGGTCCACGACTGTTGGATGTTGATTACCAACTTCTGCTTCACCAGCAATGGCTTCAGGCCCACCCACGAAGAGGATCGAGAACCGGTGATCATCAGCATCGTCGAACGCTGCAACAATTGCTGCTGCGTCTGCTTCGTTGATGGTCTTGACATCATCCACTTCTTCTGATGCTTTGTCCGCAAGAATCGAACCGCCAATGAGGCCAATCAGGACGACCAAGATAATCAAAATGGCCCCCTTGAACCCAAGTTCCATGCCTTGGATGTAAACCATCGCGCCACCAAGCAATCCAAGCATCACGAGGATAAAGATACAGACAAGGATACCTGCACCAATCGTGCTTGCACCTGCGTCAGCAGTGCTGTAATCTGGTGTCGGGAAGTGTTCTTGGAATGCATCGCGGAATTCATCGTCACCTGCAGATGACTCACCAATCCAACCCTCATAGCCACGGTCGTACAATGTGGTCATGGTGTAATTTTGAGTGTCTTCGTCCCATTCAAAGGTAAAGTCGTAGCCAGAATCTTCTGCCGCAACATCAGATTCCAGTTCGAGAGGAGCAAATCCAGCAGCAACAACAGCCACACCACAGTAAATCATCAGCGAGAGCATGAGTGCGAATTTTGTCCCCTTCACGTTGGCGAGTTTACCAAAGAGAATGGTCATTGGAATCGCAACGACGTTGACAGTCAACAAGAGAAGGATGTTCATGCTTGGATCCAAACGAAGCACGGATTCACCAAAGGCGCTGGCCATGCTGGCAATTGTGTTGACACCATCGTAGAAGAGGAGGTATGCTGCGAGGAAAAGTGCAAGAACCTTGAATTTCTTAATCTCCCTGAATGTTTGGAAGACTTGACCGTAGGCCACTTTTGTTGCGTGTCCGACACCTTTCCATTCCATCTGCGATGGAATTTCAGGTTCAGGTGTCCACTTGAACATCATCATACCAAAGCCCCACCACCAGAGCGAGGATGTTACGAAGATGGCTGCGAGTTTGAAGTTTGTATCCCAAGAAAAGGGACCCATCAGAATGATCAGATGGAAAATAAGGAGCAACGAACCACCCATGAATCCATAGGCGTAGCCACGGCTCGAGACGTGATCCATGCAGCGCTTCTCAGCGAGGTACGGCATGAATGAATAGTAAATGACGTTTCCACCCGTGAATCCAACGGTACCAATCGCATACATGAGAGCGAGTATAATGTAGCCCTGTGAGCCGAAATAAGGCGCAGCACCCATGAGTGCAGTGAAAATAACGCCCGCCACCGTGTACCATTTGAGGAGTTTCTTTTTGATTGGCATCCTGTCAGCAATCACACCAAGTGCAGGTGCAGTTACGACCACCAAGAGCATTGACGCGGTGAGGATAAACGCGTAAAAGGAGTCACCATCCTGAGTACCGGTCGCCAAGTTGTACAGATTGGCCATTAGTGCCGGTGCGATGACAGTCATCACGGTCAGTGCGTAGGCTTGATTGCCCCAATCATACCAATACCAGCCTTGAAGGGCTTTCTTGT